>OLSB01000743.1_pt1 | contig 36659 bp, 48 predicted proteins | sample 1672071 | NCBI WGS metagenome assembly OLSB01 (sample SAMEA3136642, study PRJEB25190) | human gut metagenome | biome: human gut; feature: human-associated habitat; material: faeces | place: Austria | collected 2013 | reverse complement strand
TGCAGATGCAGATGTCCATGCCGCGGATCTTGTCGACCTTATCGTACTCGATTTCCGGGAAGATCAGCTGTTCCTTGAGACCGAAGGCATAGTTGCCGCGGCCGTCGAAGGAGTTGGGGTTGATGCCGCGGAAGTCGCGGACACGGGGCAGAGCCACGTTGAACAGACGATCGAGGAATTCCCACATACGGTCGCCGCGGAGGGTGACCTTGACGCCGACGGTCTCGCCTTCACGGACCTTGAAGTTCGCGACGGACTTGCGGGCCTTGGTGGTGATGGGCTTCTGGCCGGTGATGGTGGCGATGTCCTTGCAGATGGCTTCGATCTCCTTGGCGTTGCCCTTGGATTCGCCGCAGCCGACATTGACGATGACCTTGCTCAGCTTCGGGATCTGCATCACGGACTTATACTGGAACTTGTTCATGAGGGCGGGAGCGATCTCTTCCGTGTACTTTACTTTCAGTCTAGCCATGTTTCAATCCTCCCTCTCAAATTTCCTGGCCGCACTTCTTGCAGACGCGGACCTTCTTGCCGTCGGCGAGCTTCACGGCGTGGCGGGTAGCCTTGCCGCACTTCGGGCAGACGAGCATAACCTTGGAAGCGTACATCGGGATCTCCCGGCTCACAATGCCGCCCTGATCGCCCTGCTTCTTCGGCTTGACATGGCAGGTAGCGACATTGATGCCCTCAATGACGACCTTGCCGGCAGCGGGCATAGCCTCGAGGACCTTGCCCTTCTTGCCCTTGTCCTTGCCGGACAGGACAATAACGGTATCATTCTTCTTAACGTTCATCTCTTGGTCCCCCTATTAAACTGTTTCGGGTGCCAGGGAGCAGATCTTCATGAAACCAGAGTCACGGAGTTCTCTCGCCACCGGCCCAAAAATACGGGTGCCGCGAGGGCTGTTGTCATCCTTGATGAGAACGGCTGCGTTCTCGTCGAAGCGGACGTAGGTACCGTCTGCACGGCGGGCGCCCTTCATGGAGCGGACGATGACGGCCTTGACGACCTCGCCCTTCTTGACCGTGCCGTTCGGCGCAGCCTTACGGACAGACGCAACGACGACGTCGCCGATGTTGCCGTACTTGCGCTTCGCACCGCCGAGCACGCGGATGCATTTGATTTCCTTGGCACCGGTATTGTCGGCAACCTTCAAATAAGTTTCGCACTGAATCATTTGTTGTCGACCTCCTTACTTTGCCTTTTCGATGATCTCTACAAGTCTCCATCTCTTGTCCTTGGACAGCGGACGGCACTCCATGACCTTGACGGTATCGCCGATGCCGGCTTCGTTCTTTTCGTCATGGGCCTTGAGCTTGTAGGTTCTCTTGATGATCTTATGATACAGCGGATGCTGTACGTTCGTCGCAATCGCAACCACGATGGTCTTGTCCATCTTATCGGAGATGACGATACCAACTCTGGTCTTGCGGAATGCTCTGGTAGTTTCACTCATTGCAGTTTCCTCCTCAGTTACTTGGTCTCGTTCTCACGAATAATAGTTTTGATGCGGGCAATATCTTTCTTGACGGCTGCGATGCGCAGGGGGTTGTCAAGCTGGTTGGTTGCATGCTGCATTCTGAGCATGAACAGGTCCTTCTTGAGATCTGCCAGCTTGGAGTCGAGCTCAGCCGCAGACAGTTTACGGATTTCGTTTGCCTTCATCTTATTCACCACCATTCTCGGTTTCCGGGGCTTCCTTGGCAATGATCTTCGTCTTGATGGGCAGCTTGTGCTGAGCAAGACGCAGTGCCTCGCGCGCTTCCGCTTCGGAAACGCCGCCGATTTCGAACATGACTTTCTGATTCTTGACGACTGCAACCCAGTATTCCGGAGCGCCCTTGCCGGAGCCCATACGGACACCGAGAGCCTTCTTCGAAACAGGCTTGTCGGGGAAGATCTTGATCCAGACCTGGCCGCCGCGCTTGGTGTAGCGGGTCATGGCGACACGGGCTGCTTCGATCTGATTGCCGGTGATCCAGCCGGGCTCGAGAGCCTGGATACCAAACTCACCGTAGGAGACCTTGTTGCCGCGGGAGGCGGCGCCCTTCATGCGGCCTCTCTGCACACGGCGGTACTTGGTTCTTTTCGGCATCAACATTAGCGGTTGCCTCCTTCCGTGTTGTTATTGTTGTACGGACGGCGCTCACCGTTGTAGGAACGGCGGTCGTTGTTGTACGGACGGCGTTCGCCATTGCCGCGGCGGTCGCCGTTGCGGCGGTCGTTCGGACGGCGGTCGCGGCGCTCGCGTCTTGCGGGCTCCGGATTCTCGGAACGCAGCGTGGAGTTCAGGACTTCGCCCTTGTAGATCCAGACCTTGCAGCCGACGCGGCCGTAGGTCGTGTTGGCCTCGGCAAAGCCGTAGTCGATGTCAGCGCGGATGGTCTGCAGGGGGATGGTGCCCTCATGATAGGATTCGCTTCTGGCGATCTCGGCGCCGCCCAGACGGCCGCCGCAGGTGCACTTGATGCCCTTGGCGCCCAGACGGGTCGCGCGCTGGATGGCCTGCTTCATTGCGCGGCGGAAGGAGATACGCTTCTCGAGCTGCGCGGCAATGTTCTCTGCGACGAGCTGTGCGTTCAGGTCGGGGCTGCGGACCTCAACGATGTTGAGGGCAACGGTCTTGCCAAGCTTGGCTTCGATCTTCTGACGCAGGACTTCGATCTCCGTGCCGCCCTTGCCGATGATGACACCGGGACGGGAGCAGTGGATGCTGATCTTGACCTTGGCGTTGTCGCGTTCAATTTCGATCTTGGCGATGCCGGCGGAGTAGAGGGTGGACTTCAGATACTTACGGATGTTGTAGTCCTCGACGATCAGATCGCCGACCTTATCCTCACGGGCATACCAACGAGAGTCCCAATCTTTAATTACGCCGACGCGCAATCCATGGGGATTAACTTTCTGTCCCATAGTAACCTCCTGCTTAAGCCTTCTCGCTCACACCGATGGTGATGTGAGTGGTTCTCTTCAGAATGCGATTGTATCTGCCCTGCGCTCTGGGCATGCCGCGCTTGAGCGTGGGGCCCGGGTTTGCGATGGCAGTGGTGACAACCAGATTGTCAGCGTTCATGCCGTGGTTGTTCTCTGCGTTCGCAACAGCGCTCTTGAGCAGCTTGAGCATGGGCTCGGAGGCCGCCTTCGGGGTCTGCATCAGGTATGCAGTTGCAGTCTTCACGTCCTTGCCGCGGATGAGGTCGCACAGAATGACGACCTTGCGCGGAGAGATACGCAGGTATTTCAAATAAGCTCTAGCTTCCATGTTTCTTGCGTCCTCCTCTTATGCGTTGGTAGTCTTGCTGCCGGAGTGGCCGCGGAAGGTCCGCGTCGGAGCAAACTCGCCAAGCTTGTGGCCGACCATATCTTCGGTGATATAGACGGGTACATGACGGCGGCCGTCATGAACAGCGATCGTGTGGCCTACGAAGGAGGGGAAGATCGTGGAGCTTCTGGACCAGGTCTTGAGGACCTTCTTATCACCGGCCTTGTTGAGCTCTTCTACGCGCTTGATCAGCTCGGGCGCTACAAACGGGCCTTTTTTAATGCTTCTGCTCATCTTATATCCTCCTTACTTCGCGTTTCTGCGCTTAAAGATATACTTGTTGGTGCGGTTCTTGGTCTTGCGGGTCTTCAGGCCCATTGCAGGCTTGCCCCAAGGCGTCATAGGACCGGGATGGCCAACAGGAGACTTGCCTTCGCCGCCGCCGTGCGGGTGGTCGTTCGGGTTCATGACGGAGCCGCGGACCGTCGGGCGGATGCCCATGTGGCGGGTACGGCCGGCCTTGCCGATGTGGACGTTCTCATGGTCGATGTTGCCGACCTGGCCGATGACTGCGATGCAGTTCGGGCGGACGAGACGGACTTCGCCGGACGGCAGACGGACCTGCGCATACTGCGCGTCCTTGGCCATCAGCTGGGCGTAGTCACCGGCGGAGCGGACGAGCTGTGCGCCGCGGCCGGGGTTGATCTCGATGTTGTGGATGATGGTACCAACGGGGATATTGGCCAGCGGCAGGCAGTTGCCGGGCTTGATATCGGCGCTGGCGGAGGAGACGACCGTGTCGCCGGCCTTCAGGCCGAGGGGCGCGAGGATGTAGCGGAGCTCGCCGTCTTCGTACTTGACGAGAGCGATGAACGCGCTGCGGTTCGGGTCGTACTCGATGCGCTGGACGGTAGCCGGCATATCGAGCTTGTCACGGCGGAAGTCGATGATGCGGTACTTGCGCTTGTTGCCGCCGCCGCGATGACGGACGGTGATGCGGCCGTAGCTGTTGCGGCCGGCGTTCTTCTTGACAGTCTCAAGAAGGCTGCGCTCGGGCTTTGCCTTTTTATCTACGCCGTCAAACGCAGAAACAGTCATGTTTCTTCTCGACGGGGTATACGGCTTGAAAGATTTGATCGCCATATTGCGTTACACTCCTTACAAATTGATTAGACCATACCCTCGAAGAACTCGATGGTCTTGGAATCGGCAGTCAGCTTGACCATCGCCTTCTTCCAGCTGGCGCGGCGGCCTGCGGGAGCGGCGCCCTGGCGCTTTTCCTTGCCTTCCATACGGATGGTGTTGACTTTTTCGACCTTCACGCCGAAGATCTCCTCGACAGCCTTCTTGATCTCGACCTTGTTGGCGTCGATCGCAACCTGGAAGACGTACTTCTTGTCTTCGGTCGCTTCCATGGACTGTTCGGTGATGACGGGCTTGATGATGATATCGTAAGCGGTCTTCATTATGCGAACACCTCCTCAATCTTTGCAAGAGCAGCCTTGTCAACGACAAGCTTCTTTGCGTTCAGAATGTCGTAGACGTTGATCAGGTTGGCGAAGGTCACCAGCACGCCGGGGATGTTGGCCGCGCTCTTGACAACGATGTCGTTGTTCTCCGCGGTGACGACCAGAGCCTTGGTGTCGGCGCCGACAGCCTTCAAAAACGCAGCCATGGGCTTGGTCTTGATGGCGTCCAGCTTGATCTCGTCGATGACGACGACGTTTTCTTCCTGTGCCTTCGCGCTCAGAACGGACTTGAGAGCCAGTCTCTTGACCTTCTTGTTGAGCGTGTAGCTGTAATCGCGGGGCTTCGGTGCGAACACGATGCCGCCGTGGGTCCACTGCGGAGCGCGGATGGAGCCCTGGCGGGCACGGCCGGTGCCCTTCTGGCGCCACGGCTTGATGCCGCCGCCGGAGACCTCTGCACGGGTCAGGGAGCTCTGCGTGCCCTGACGGCAGTTGGCCAGATGGTTCTTTACGACGTCATGAACGACAGCCGCATTGGGTTCGATCCCGAAAATGGCATCAGAGAGCTCGATCTCGCCGACCTGCTTACCAGCCATATCAAAAACTTTAGTCTGCATGATTTACTCTCCTCTCTCAGCGGTTTCTTGCCGAAGCCTTCTGCGGGTTCGTACGAGCCGAAGCCTTCTGCGGGTTGATGCTTGCGTTGGCAGCAGCACCCTTGGCCTTGAAGTTCTTGACGGTGTTCTTGATGTAGACAACGCCGCCCTTCGGGCCGGGGATCGCGCCGCGGACAACGATCATGTTGAGCTCGTCGTCGACCTTGACGATGTCGAGATTCTCGACCGTGACCTGCTCAACGCCCATCTGGCCTGCGCCATGATGGCCTTTGAAAATACGGCTGGGGGAAGAGGTGGGGCCCATGGAACCGGCCTGACGATGGACCGGGCCGCCGCCGTGGGTCATCGGGGTGCGATGGCCGCCGCAGCGCTTGACGGGGCCTTCGTAGCCGTGGCCCTTGCTGATGCCGGTGACGTCGACTTTGTCGCCGACTGCGAAAACGCTTGCCTTGATCTCGTCGCCGACGTTCATCTCGGCGGCTTTCTCAACGCGGAATTCCTTGAGGTGCTTCTTGAGGGCAACTTCTGCCTTCTTGAGATGGCCGAGCTCCGGCTTGGTCAGCTTGGATTCCTTGACGTCCTCAAAGCCAAGCTGTACGGCGTTGTAGCCGTCTTTCTCGGTGGTCTTCTTCTGGGTCACGACGCAGGGGCCTGCCTCAATGACAGTGACCGGAATGACCTTGCCGCTCTCATCGAAAATCTGGGTCATGCCCACTTTTTTGCCGATGATTGCTTTCTGCATTTGCATGTGTGTTTCCTCCTAAGTTAAGGTTATTGGTTGAGCGACTTGCGCATTGGGACGCATTGGTCGGTCAACATGACCCGTCCGTCCTCTATTAGTGGCGAACCGTGGCGGGCTGCTGTAATGGATGTTGGATGAATTACAGCTTTATCTCAATTTCAACGCCAGCGGGAAGGTCGAGGCTCATGAGAGCTTCCACAGTCTTCTGGTTGGGGTTGAGAATATCGATCAGTCTTTTGTGGGTCCTGCGCTCGAACTGCTCACGGGAATCCTTGTACTTGTGAACAGCGCGGAGAATGGTAACGACCTCTTTCTTGGTCGGCAGCGGGATCGGGCCGGAAACGGAAGCGCCGTTGCGCTTGGCAGTTTCAACGATCTTCTCGGCGCTGGCGTCGATGAGCTGATGATCATAAGCCTTGAGGCGGATTCTGATCATTTCCTGGTTTGCCATGTGTTTTTCCTCCTTGATTAGCACGTACTCAGTTGTTTCTGTGATCTCTGGGTACGGTCGAGTCCCGCAATACGCTAAGCCGTGCGTATCATTCTGCACCATGAAAAAAGACCGACGTTGTCGGCCTTTCATCACTGCAGCGATATACGCTGTATTGTGATCCTCAGCCGCCCGATGACCGGACATACTCCGCAGAAGTTACCGCCCTTGGCGCAATCTCCTGCATCATCGCAGTGACACGCGTGGTTGCGTTGCAACCCTTTTCGCGCGCTCATATATCATATAACAAATCCCCCTTGGTGTCAAGGGGGATTTTCATTATTTTTTGTTCAAAACAGCAGAACTTTCGGGTCTATTTTTAGAGCTTTTGCCGAGAACCGCGATCTCATTCGCCTTCGTCAAACAGGGCCGACTGCAGCACCACCGAAAGCGCGTGATCCTGCACGAAGGTATTATAATTGTAAAGGATCAGCGCGTCCGTCACCCGCTCGCGCCGCAAAAGCGCTCCAAGATCGTCATAGAAATACCGCGGGTCGATCATGAGGATGCGGTCATAGTACGGCGTCAGAAACTGCACGAAGCAGTTGGCGTAGGAGTCCTTGAGCAGCAGCAGCGTCCGGCCGGTGTCGGCGGTCGTCTGGATATCGACGCGCGCGTGGTTGCCGCCGAAGAAGACCTCGTACTGGTTCTTTTCCGCGAGCTTCGCGCGGTCATAGAGCGAGCAGATGGTCGTCTGCGTGTCGGCGTAGGTCACGGCGTACTGCACGTCCGTGTCCGGGACGTAGATCTCGATGGTATCGAGCGCCGCGTGGCTGCCGGTCTTTGCGGCCAGCGTCCCCTCGAACGAATCCGAGACGGGATAGACCGTATAGCTCCGCACCGGCTGCAGATCCAGCTGCGCGGAAAGCGTCTCAAAGGCGTAGCGGGCGGCCAGGCTCGTCCAGTGGTGGTCGGTGCGGTAATAGAGCGGCTCCGAGCGGCGCGAGCGCAGCGCCTCGGTCAGGTTCGCGGTGCGCACGTCCGGCATGGCCTGGTCGATCGCGTCGATCAGCGCCTTCTGGTCCTCCACCGGCGCGCCGGCGGGCAGCTTCTCGCTGAGTACGCCCCAGGCGTTCGGCACGATCGCGGCCGTCAGCCGGATGTCCGGATGCTGCGCGGCGAAGGCGCAGATGGCGGCCTCCGTCTGCCCCAGCTGCGCGGCATCTTCCTGCGCGGGCGCTTCCAGCAGATATCCGTCCGCGCCGAGGTACACGCCGTTCATCTCCCGGACGCCGAGCGCCCGCTGGAACGTCAGATCCGCGGTGATCCACAGATCCCGGCCGGGAAACTGGTCGGCGTACCAGCGCTCAAGTCCCTCGGCAAAGCTGCCGTCGGCCAGCGAGGCGAGCGTGGGCGCCGGCTTCTGCGCGAGCATGCGGTTCTCGCTGTCGGAGAACGTCCGGTCCTGCCGCAGCAGCAGCCAGCCTGCAGCAAAGAGGCTGATCGCCGCGAACGCCGCGAGGATGCAGATCCCCTGCGCCGCCCGGCCCTGCAGGATCCGGCGGCGGCGGGCCATCTGCTTCTGCTCGGGTGTCAGTTTTTCCTGTGAATGAAGCACGTATCCAAGCCTCCCGTCAGAACTGCGCATAGAGGAACGAAACATACGTCCCGTTCACCATGCCCGCGATGCACAACAGCAGCAAACCGATAAAATACAGGCTGGAGACCATCGACGCCGTGCGCCCGGCCCGGAAAAACCGGTTGCCGAACCGGCAGCCGTACGGCAGCGCCGCAAACACGGCGATCAGCAGCACCGGCCAGGCCGTGCGCAGGTAATACAGCGCCGCCGCGTCCACAAATCCCGCCTGCCCCGCGGAGAACATCCTGGCCAGCCACGCCCCGGCCTGCCCCAGCGTGTCGGAGAAAAACGGCACCCAGCCGATCACGACCAGCAAAAACGTCAAGGCCCTGCGCAAAATCGCCGGCACGCGCGCGAGCGCGTCCCGCAGCACGAATTTCTCCAAAATCAGCAGCAGCCCATAGTACAGGCCCCAGACGACGAACGTCGCGGCCGCGCCGTGCCAGATGCCGGTCAGCAGCCACACGAGCAGCAGATTGCAGATCGTCCTGGCCGTGCCGCAGCGGCTGCCGCCGAGCGGAATATAAATATAGGTACGAAACCAGAACCCCAGCGACATATGCCAGCGCCGCCAGAAGGCGGCCACGCTGTCCGCGCAGTAGGGGTAATCAAAGTTTGCAAGGAATTCAAAGCCGAACATCTTCGCCGCGCCGATGGCCATGTCGGAATAGCCGCTGAAGTCAAAATAGAGCATCAGCGCGTATAAGAGCGCGCCCAGCCACGCACCGCAGACGGAGAGCGCCTGCGGCCCCAGCGCCTTCAGCGCGTAAAACGGCGTGCCGAGCAGCCCGGCGAGAATGACCTTCTTCGCCAGCCCGATGACGAACAGCCGCATCCCGCTGCCGACGCGCTCGCGCACGAATTCATGTGGCTCCAGCTGCGGCTGCATGTCGGCGTACTGCACGATCGGCCCGGAGGTCAGCTTCGGGAAAAACGAGACGAACAGGGCGAAGCGGATGAGGTTCTTCTCCATCGGTGCCCGCCCGTGATACACGTCCGAGAGTGCCGAGAGCAGCGTGAACGTATAAAACGACACGCCGACCGGCGCGGGCAGCGCGTGTACCGGCAAGGACAGCACGAACACCCGGTTCAAGGCCGCCGCGGCCTCGCCGTAATATTTGAAAAACAGCAGCGGGAGCAGGTCAGCAAGGATCGTCAGCACCAGAACGAGGCGGGCATGGCCCGTCTTCCCGTCCTCCAGCAGCGATTCCAGCTCCAGCCCCGCAAAATAGTTGAGCAAGATCGCCAGCACCAGCAGCACCAGATACTCCGGCGTGCCCCACGCGAAAAACAGCAGGCTCGCCGCCAGCAAAATCACATTCCGGCAGCGCTTCGGCAGCACATAATACAGAAGCAGGCACACCGGCAGAAACGCGAATGGATACAGAAGTTCCGTCAGCTTCATGCGCCCGCCCTCCCGCTGTGTACCGCGCGGAACGCGCGCACCGCGGCGTCCTTGTCCGCGCTGATGACGAACATCACGTCCTGCCCCTTTATCACGATGGCGCTGCCGTCTTTGCACAGGGCATACTGCTCCGGCGCGTAGCCGGCGAAGGTGTTCGTCTGGGTGTCCAGCCGCTGCTGCGCGGCGGCCTGTACCGTCTCAAGCTGATCGTCCGTCTGCACGCGCAGCAAAAGAAGCTCCGTCACGCCCATGTCACCCGCCGGGTAATAGAGCGCGCACCCCGCGTACTCCGCCGGGTCGAGCCCGTAGAGGCGGCGGATCATCTGGCCGTCGGCCGTCTTCGTCTGCGAGAGGTCGACGCTCTGCACCACGGCGGCGGTCACCGTGTCAAACGGGACTCCGGCAGCCGCGCCATCCCAGAGCAGACGGAACAGGCAGAAGCCGATGGCGATGGCCGTCAGCCAGCGCCCGGCGCCCAGAAAAAACCGTTTACGCATCGGCGATCTCCCCCCACGACGCAAAGATCAGATTGGCGGCCCAGTGCGGATAGAACTCCGGCAGCAGATGGATCCCGTCCGGCTGCCAGAGGTCGGCATAGTCCTCGCTGAGCTGGGTATTGTCCGCGAAGAGCACGCCGCTTTCCTCACACATCGCCTGCACTGCCGCCGTATAGTCCGGGATCTGCAGCCAGAGCTTCTCCCGGCTGACGGCGGGCTCATACGCCGGCAGGATGGAACTGACGACGATCATGGCCTCCGGCAGCTCGCGCCGCAGGAGCCTGATCTTTTCCAGCAGCGTATCCGCGTAGTCCTGCGCCGAGCCGTACCAGCCGAGATCGTTGATGCCGTAGCAGAGGAAGATATACGCGGGGTCCAGCTTTTTGAGATCTTCGATATGCCCGTCGATCGCGTCGATGCGCTCGCCGGAGGAGGCCAGCACGCGTGAAGCGTCCAGGAAGGAATAATAGGAGAAGCCCACCGCGCGCGAATCGCCGAGGATGACCGCGTCGGAAAATTCCTGCCAGACGGTGTCAATGTCGTCCAGCAGCGCCTGCTCGCGCGCTGCGCGCTCGGCCTGCAGCTTTTCCAGGCGCATCTGGCGGAGCTTCTGGGTGACGGTATCGGGGTCGACGGTCTCGAGCGACTGCAGATAGCTGACGCCCGACTGCACATCGGCGCGGTATTCGGCCTGTTTCTGCCCGCTGCAGCCGCTCAGAAGCAGCGCTGCCAGCAGCGTGCACGCCAGCAGCAGCCCTGTCCGCTTTTTCATCTCCGCACCCCCTCCGTCAGTCTTTCGGAACCTCATCATATCATGCCGTCTGGCGGAACGCAAGGTGTTATGTCGACAATATTTTTCAAAAATCCGGAACCGCCTCCATGAAAAACCTCCCGCCTGCAGCGTGCAGACGGGAGGGAAAAACCGGCCCTTATTTCTTTCTCCACGTGCTCGGCATCAGCAGCACCAGCATCGGGTACAGCTCCAGCCGCCCGAGCAGCATATCGAGGCACAGGATCACCTTCGCGAACGGAGAAAAGAACGCGAAATTGCCCGCCGGGCCGCACAGACCGAGGCCGGGACCGATGTTGTTGAACGTCGCCATGACGGCCGTGAGCGTGGTCGAGCCGTCGTAGCCGTCGAGCGAGACGAGCAGCACCGACGCCGCGGCGATAAGCACATACAGGATAAAATAGGTGCTCACGGCCCGGACCGTCTCGCCGGAGACGGGCTTGCCGTCGACGGTGATGACCTTCACGGTGTGCGGGTGCAGGATCTTGCGCAGCTCCGCCTTGGCCGCGCGCATCAGGATGACCACGCGCGAGACCTTCAGTCCGCCGCCCGTCGACCCGGCGCTCGCACCGACGATCATGAGGAGCACCAGGATCACGCGGGAAAACTCCGGCCACAGGTCAAAGTTCTCCGTGCCGAAGCCCGTCGTGGTGATGACGGAGGAGACGGTAAAGGCCGCGTGATGCAGGCTGAAGCCGAAATCGCCGCCGTAGAGCTTCATGATGTTGCAGGTGATGAGCAGCGTCGAGCCGAGAATGATCGACACGTACCAGCGCAGCTCCGTATTCTTCCACGCCAGATCGAATTTCCGGCGCAGCAGGAAGAAATAGATCGAAAAGTTAACGCCGAACAGGGCCATGAAGACGGTCGTGACCGTCTGCGTGTAGGCGCTGTAGGAGGCGAAGGAATCGTTGCGGATGGCAAAGCCGCCGGTGCCGGCCGTGCCGAAGGCGTTGCAGAGCGAGTCAAGCAGCGGCTCGCCGCCGGCCAGATAAAAGAGGATCTGCAGCACCGTCAGGCCAAAATAGATCCCGTAGAGGATCTTGGACGAATCGGCCATCCGCGGCACCATCTTGGAGACCGTCGGCCCGGGGCTCTCGGCCCGCAGCAGGTGGATGGCCTGGCCGCCGTCCATCCGGACGATGGCCAGCATGAACACCAGAATGCCCATGCCGCCGATCCAGTGCGAAAAGCTGCGCCAGAACAGCATGCACTTGTCGAGCTCCTCCACCGCGGGCAGGATGCTCGAGCCGGTGGTGGTAAAGCCGGAGATCATCTCGAACACGGCGTCGAGATAAAACGGGATCTGCCCCGAAAGCGTGAACGGCAGCGCGCCGACGAGCGAAAGCACGATCCAGCTGAGCGCCACCGCGATCAGCCCTTCTTTCGCGTACATGACGGCCCGCTTGCCGCCGCCCAGCCGCAGCGCCAGCGCGCCGAGCACCGCCGCGCCCAGCATCACCCAGAGGAAATACCAGCCGCTTACCTCATGGTAGATCAGCGCCACGAGCAGCGGCGGCAGCATCAGCGCGGCCCCGATCAGCAGCACCGCGCCCAGCACATAGACGATCGCCCGCTTATTCATGGCCCGGCCCTCTTGCCAGAATGTCCTCCAGCTTGCCGAGCCCTGCGCTGCAGGTCACGACGATGACGCTGTCGCCCGGCTCGATGGTATCCTGGCCGCTGGGGATGATGATCTTTCCGCCGCGGCCGATGCAGCCGATCAGCAGGTTTTCGCGCAGACGCAGCTCCTGCAGCGGCACGCCGCAGAGCTTCGAGCCCTCCGACACACGGAATTCCAGCGCCTCGGCCTTGCCGCCGACGAGCTTGTAGAGCGTCTCGATCTGCGAGCTGCTCTCGGAATTCTGCATGGCGCGGACATAGCGGCAGATGAGGTTCGACGCGGAGTTGCGGGGATTGAAGACGCTGCCGAGGTCCATACTGTCGATGATGGACTGGAACGAGGTCCGGTTGACCTTGGTGATGACCTTGATCTTCGGCCAGGTCTTGCGGATGTACATGCCGATGAGGACGTTTTCCTCATCGATGCCGGTGAGCGCCGCGACGGCGTCGGTCGTCTCGATGCCGCACTTGCGCAAAAACGCTTCGTTCGTGCCGTCACCGCAGAGGATCTCCGCCTTGGGAAGGGCAATGGAAAGCTCCTCGCAGCGGGCCTGATCGCTCTCGAGAATTTTGACGTCGAGCCCTGCCTCGATCAGCTGCCGGGCCAGATAATAGGCGATGCGGCCGCCGCCGATGAGCATGACGCTGCGCACGCGGCCCGCCGCCAGCTTCATCTGGCGGAAAAACTGCTGCGCGCCGCCGTAGGAGGCGACGAACGAGATCCGGTCGCCCGACTGCAGGCGGAAGCCGCCGGAGGGGATATGGATCTCCTGCTCGCCGCGCTCGACCGCGCAGACGAGCACCTTGGCCTTCGTGACCGACGGCAGCTCCATGAGCGTTTTGCCGCTCAGCGGCGAGTCGGCCGGGAGCTGGAATTTGAGCAGCTCGACCTTGCCGCCGAAGAAGGTGTCGGTCTTGATGGCCGACGGGGTGCGGAGCGTCCGGGCCATCTCGGTCGCGCAGATGAGCTCCGGATTGACGGACAGGCTCAGCCCCAGATCGTCGGAGATGAGCGAAAGCTCCCCGGCGTATTCGGGGTTGCGCACGCGGGCGATGGTGTGCCGCGCGCCGATCTTCTTCGCGACCAGGCAGCACAGGAGGTTCAGCTCGTCCTGCGCCGTCACGGCGATGACCAGATCCGCCTCGTCCACGCCCGCCTCGATCTGCGTGGCGTAGGTCGCGCCGTTGCCCTCGACGCTCAGAATGTCGAGATCCTCGACTGTCCGCTGCAGCGGCGTCCCGCTGCGGTCGACAATGGTGATCTCATGCCCCTCGCGCGAGAGCTGCTCGGCCAGCGCGCTGCCGATCTTTCCGTCGCCCACGATCACGATCCGCATGGTCTCAACTCCTTTTGTCTCATTATATTAAAAATCATACCACGCCCGCCCCTTTTTTGCAACCGCCCCGGTAAAGCCCCCGTTCAGGAATGTTCCCTCTTGCCCGCGTGGGAAAAACACAGTATAATTATAATGAAAAAGAATTGCCGTCCCTGTCCCAAGGATCAATGCCGCGTCTGCCCCGCAGAAAGGTGCCATCCATCAAAATTCCATCCACACCTTCTATTGCCGGCAGATATTCTAAGGCAACTAGTATCAAATTTGATACCCCCGTATCAGGCGGCGCGTAGTATGCCGCCCGTAAGGTGCGTATCGTGTGGAACGACGACTAAAACATCGGGGCTTACCTGAAATCAGAGGCAGCACGCACCCCGCGTCCCTAAGCGCCCTTTTCTCCCCTATCTTTTCCCGCGCAAGGGAAAAGATGGGGCCGCCGGCGGTACGTCAGAAATGACCACGACGGAACGAGTCCCCGCTGTTCGCGGAGCCTCTTTTCCTCTGTGCTCATTTCTTCCTTTCCAAACCGCAAACTGAATTTGCGGTTTGGGCTTTGAGGCCGGAACGCCCTTCCGGCAATTTTCCACCAGGAGGTTCCCTATGAAACAGCAATATCTGCAAACCGGAAAGATCGTCAGCACGCACGGCGTGCGCGGTGAGGTCAAGCTTCTGCCCTGGGCTGACAGCCCGGAGTTTTTGCTGCAGTTTGACACGCTCTGGATCGGCGGCCGCGCCTACCGGGTGGAGTCCTCCCGCGTGCAGAAGACCTGCGTGCTCGTCAAGCTCGCGGGCATCGACACCGTGGAGGCCGCCAGCGCCCTGCGCGATCAGGTCGTCTCGATCGACCGCGCCGACGCGCAGCTGCCGCAGGGCAGCATCTTTATCGCGGATCTTCTGGGTCTGCCGGTCTACGACGGCGAAACGCCCATCGGCAGGCTGACCGATGTCATGTCCACGCCCGCCAACGACGTCTATGTCGTAAAAGGCAAGGACGGGCAGGAGCATCTGATCCCCGCCGTGCCGGAATTTGTCCTCGAGCGCAATGCGGACGAGGGCTATATCCGCGTGCGGCTCATCGAAGGGATGTAAGGCCATGCGTTTTGATATCATGACGCTGTTTCCGGAGGCCGTGGCGCCGATGCTGAACGCCAGCATCCTCGGCCGGGCGCAGAAAAAGGGGCTCATCGAGATCCACGCCCACCAGATCCGGGACTATACCACCAACAAGCAGAACCAGGTGGACGATTACCCCTACGGCGGCGGCCGCGGCGCGATCATGCAGTGTGACCCGCTGTGGCGCTGCTGGTGCGCGATCTGCGATGAGATCGGCGCGCCGGTGCACACCGTCTTCCTCTCCCCCTGCGGCCCGTCGTTCGACCAGGCCAAGGCGCGGCAGCTGCAGGCGGACTATGACAATCTCATCCTCGTCTGCGGCCATTATGAGGGCGTGGACCAGCGCTTTCTCGACGAATGCGTCGACGAAGAGATCTCCATGGGCGATTTCGTGCTCACGGGCGGCGAGATCCCGGCCATGGCGATCGTCGACGCCGTCTCGCGCCTGATCCCGGGCGTGCTGGGAGACGAGGTCTGCTTCACCGACGAGAGCCACTGGTCCGGGCTTCTCGAGTACCCGCAGTACTCGAGGCCCGACGACTGGCACGGGCTGACGGTGCCGGAGGTTCTGCGCTCCGGCGACCATGCGAAGGTCGCCCGATGGCAGAAAAAGCAGTCGATCCTGCGCACGCTGCACCGGCGGCCGGATCTGTTTTACAAGCTGCGCTTCCCGTACAAGACGCGGGCCGAGCGCAAATTTATCGCAGAACTGGAGGCAGAGGATGATGACTTCCGCGATCGAGACCCTAAAAACCTGGATTACCGAAAGTGACAACATCGTGTTTTTCGGCGGCGCGGGCGTGTCGACCGAGTCCGGCATCCCGGACTTCCGCAGCACGGACGGCCTGTATCACCAGAAATTCGACTATCCGCCCGAGACGATCCTGAGCCACACGTTTTTCTATCAGCACCCGGAATATTTCTTCAAATTTTACCGTGAAAAGATGCTCCCGCTGGACTATCAGCCGAACGAGGCGCACAAAAAGCTCGCCGCGCTCGAACAGGCCGGCAAGCTCCGCGCCATCGTGACCCAGAACATCGACGGTCTGCACCAGAAGGCCGGCAGCAAGTGTGTCTACGAGCTGCACGGCTCGGTCTACCGCAACTACTGCGAGAAATGCGGCAAATTCTATCCGCCCGAATACATCCGTGACAGCGCGGGCGTCCCCCGCTGCACCTGCGGCGGGCGGATCAAGCCGGACGTGGTGCTCTACGAGGAAAGCCTCGACCAGACCGTGATCGAGGGCGCGGTCCGCGCGATCGCGGACGCGGAGGTTTTGATCGTGGGCGGCACATCCCTGACCGTCTACCCCGCGGCGGGGCTCATCCGCTACTACCGCGGAAACAAGCTCGTGCTCATCAACCGCGATGAGACCCCATACGATACGTACGCCAACCTGATCTTCCGCGACCCCATCGGTAAGGTGCTGGGCGCGATCTGAATTACTATGACAAGAACGGAATTTTCCGCATGGTGCAAAACCGTGCATCTGCTTGACGGCGCGACCGGCAGCATGCTGCGCAGGGCCGGCATGCCCGCGGGCGTCTGCTCCGAGACCTGGATTTTGGATCACCCGCAGACGCTGATCGCGCTGCAGCGGGCCTATCTCGCTGCGGGCAGCGAGATCATCTACGCGCCCACGTTCGGGGCCAACCGCGTGCTGCTGGGCCACCACGACCTGCAGCGCGAGGTCCGGGCGCTCAACCGCGATCTGGTGCAGCTCGGCCGCGAGGCCGTGGGCACGTCCGCGCTGCTCGCGGGCGACATAACCACGACCGGCCGGCCCATCACCCCCGGCGACGACAGCGCGTATGAGACGCTGCTGGAGATCTACCGCGAGCAGGCCGAAGCGCTGCTCGAGGCCGGGATCGACCTGTTCGCCGTGGAGACGATGATGGGCGTGACCGAGTGCATGGCCGCCATCGAGGCCATCCGCAGCCTGTGCGAGACCCCCATTTTGTGTACGCTCTCGGTCTATTCTGACGGAAAATGCTATTTTGACGGCTCTGCCGAGGAAGCGGCAGAGCTCCTGCCCGGCCTCGGCGCGGACGCCGTGGGCATCAACTGCTCGTCCGGCCCGGACCAGATGGGCTCCGTCGTGCGCATGATGCACCGGGCCGCTGGTGATACGCCCATCGCCGCCAAGCCCAACGCGGGCCTGCCCACGATCACCGAGACGGGCGAAGCCGTCTACAGCATGGGCCCGGAGGCCTTCGTCCGCCACATGCAGGCCCTCAAAGCAAGCGGCGCCGCCCTCCTCGGCGGCTGCTGCGGCACCACCCCGGAATTCATCGCCGCGATGCGGAGCCTGAAGTAATCCCCCTGCCTTCCCCTACGAGGGGAAGGCGGCACGGCGGAGCCGTGACGGAGAGGTCGCAGCAAATTTGTGGCAACCTCTCAGTCAGCTTCGCTGACAGCTCCCCTTTCAGGGGAGCCTTGGATTTTCGCTCCCCGCAAGGAGGTACCAACCGCGTCCAAGCACTCTTTTCTCCCCTATCTTTTCTCTTGCGAGAGAAAAGATAGGGCCGTCGGAGACATACAGCAGATACAAATCTGCGACAACCTCTCAGTCTCGGCTGCGCCGAGCCAGCTCCCCTGGCAGGGGAGCCTTTGTGGACTCCGCAATTTTTCATCAGGAGGCAGCTATGCCTGAATTTTTACCGATCTCCCGTGCCGATATGACCCGGCGCGGCTGGGACCAATGCGATTTCGTCTATATCATCGGCGACGGCTACGTCGACCACCCCTCGTTCGGCCATGCGATCATCTCGCGCGTGCTGGAGGACGCAGGGTATAAGGTCGGCATCCTCTCCCAGCCGGACTGGAAGGACCCCGCCTCCATCGACGCTCTCGGCGAACCCCGCCTGGGCTTTCTGGTCATGGGCGGGAATATGGACTCGATGGTCAACCACTATACCGTCTCCAAGGCCCACCGGAAGACCGACGCCTATACCCCCGGCGGCATCATGGGCAAGCGGCCCGACTATGCCGTGACGGTCTACTGCAATCTCATCCGCAGGACCTATCGCCGCAAGCCCATCATCATCGGCGGCATCGAGGCGAGCCTGCGCAGGCTGGCGCACTACGACTACTGGTCGGACAAGCGCAAGCGCTCGATCCTGCTCGATTCGCAGGCCGATCTTCTGATCTACGGCATGGGCGAGCGCGCCGTGGTGCAGATCGCGGACGCGCTCAACGACGGCATGGACGTGCAGGACATCACGTACATCGACGGGACCGTCTACAAGACCCGCGCCGTCGACGATTCCGTCCCCTCCATCGTCCTCCCGTCCTATCCCGAGATCCAGAAAAACGCCCGCGCCTACGCCGAGAGCTTCGCCGTCCAGTACCGCAATACCGACCCCTTCTGCGCCAAGCGGCTCATCGAGCCGTATTCCGAGCACGAATTCGTCGTGCAGAACCCGCCGCAGAAGCCCTTGAGCCAGAAGGAGATGGATCACGTCTACGGTCTTCCCTACTGCCGGACCTATCATCCGTCGTACAAAAAGCTCGGCGGCATCCCGGCGATCCGCGAGATCGAATTCAGCCTGACCTCCTGCCGCGGCTGCTTCGGCGCGTGCAGCTTCTGCGCGCTGACGTTCCATCAGGGCCGCATCATCCAGACCCGTTCGCACGCGTCGATCCTGCAGGAAGCCGAGGCCATGACCCATGCCCCCGGCTTCAAGGGCTACATCCACGACGTCGGCGGCCCGACGGCGAATTTCCGCCAGCCCGCGTGCAAAAAGCAGCTGCAGCGCGGCGCATGCCCGGGGCGGCAGTGCCTGTTCCCCGCGCCGTGCAAGAATCTCATCGCCGACCACTCGGACTATCTGGCGCTGCTGCGCAAGCTCCGCAAGCTGCCGAACGTCAAAAAGGTCTTCATCCGCAGCGGCATCCGCTTCGATTACCTGCTGGCCGATCCCTCCGACACGTTTTTCAAGGAGCTCGTGCGCTACCACATCTCCGGCCAGCTGAAGGTCGCGCCGGAGCATGTGTCCGACCAGGTGCTGCGCGTCATGGGCAAGCCCCCGCACAGCGTCTACCAGCAGTTCGTGGAAAAATACAAAAAGATCAACGAGCAGGAGGGCATGAAGCAGTACGTCGTGCCCTATCTCATGTCCTCGCACCCCGGCTGCACGATGCAGGAGGCCGTCCGGCTGGCCGAGTATCTGCGCGATATCAACCACGAGCCCGAGCAGGTGCAGGACTTCTACCCCACGCCCTCGACGCTCTCGACCGTCATGTATGACACCGGCCTCGACCCGCGGACGATGGAGCCGGTCTATATCCCCAAAAATCCGCACGAAAAGGCCATGCAGCGCGCGCTCATGCAGTATCGCCGGCCGCAGAACTACTTCCTCGTGCGCGAGGCGCTGCAGAAGGCGGGGCGGACCGACCTGATCGGCTTCGACCCCAAGTGCCTCATCCGTCCCTACCCGCCGAAGGAGAAAAAGCCCGGCGCGCCGGACGCGCAGCCCGCGCGCCGCACTGCACCCGCAAAACCGGCCAAAAAACGCCCGCCCCGGCGGTAGTCTATCCGCCGGTCCCACCTCATATAGTCTTCCATACGAAGAAAAGATGAGGTGGAACCATGGAAAATACAGCAAATCGCATCACCCTGACCGGCACGCTGGCATCGCTGCCGGAATATTCGCACCAGAATCATGAGCGGAAATTTTTCCGCTTCCTGCTCTCGGTCGACCGGCTGAGCGGCACGGAGGATCTGCTGCCCGTGCTGGCGGCGGAGGACGTGCTGGCGCAGGCGGATCTGTTCGCGGGCGAGCGCTTTACCATCGAGGGGCAGATCCGCTCGTTCAATAACCGCGAGCCCGTCGGCCGGCGGCTGATCCTGTGCGTCTACGCCCTCTCGCTCACCACGACGCAGGAGCCCATGCAAAACGAAGCCGTGTTGACCGGCACGGTCTGCAAGCCGCCCGTCTACCGGCAGACGCCGCTCGGGCGGCAGATCACGGATCTGTGTCTGGCCGTGCCACGGCTGTACCGCAGGACGGACTATATCCCCTGCATCCTCTGGGGCCGGACGGCCCTGGCCGCCGCGGAATACCCCATCGGCACGGAGCTGACGCTCACCGGGCGTCTGCAGAGCCGGACGTATCTGAAAAACCTCGGCGAGACGAGCGAGACGCGCACCGCGTACGAGCTTTCCGTCAGCGCCTGCGAGCGCATCGCCGAGCCCGCGATCTTTTAGAAAAACTTCCCGTTTCCTGCAACCAACTGCGCAAAAATCCGTCTATAGAAGCAGAAGCACATAAGAAAGGGGAACTCAACATGAAAAAGCGATCGATCCTTGCCATCCTTCTCGCCGCCCTGCTGGCCCTGACCATTTTCACCGGCTGCGCGGCAAGCACCAACTCCATGGCGGCAGACTCCGCCCCACAGACCCCCGGCGCATCCTACAATTCCAAATCTGAGGCTGCCGCCGCGGAAATGCCCATGGAAGAGCCCGCCGAGGCGGAGGAATTCGCCTACGACACCGTCGCCACGACGGAGGCGGGCGGCGGCGCCGCCGAAACGCCCGAGCCGGACGATTCCGTTGCCGACTATACCGCGAAGATCATCTATACCGCCTCCGTCTCCATCGAGACGACCGAGTTTGACAAGGCGGTCGCCGCGCTGGAAAATCAGGTGCAGAAGATCGGCGGCTTTGTGGAAAGCTCCAACGTCACGGGCGACACCCAGTACAATTCTGACGGCACGACCACCGTCGTCAACCGCTGGGCGTATTACACCGTCCGCATCCCCTGTGACCACTTCGAATCCTTCCTGCACGAGACCGAGGGCTTCGGCAACGTGACCTCCACCAGCCGCGACGCACAGAACGTCACCTCGGCCTACACCGACTATGAAGCGCGCCTGTCCTCCCTCAACACACAGGAGGAGCGGCTGCTGGACATGCTCGCGAAGAGCGAGGACGTCGAGACCCTCATCGCGCTTGAGCAGCGGCTGTCCGACGTGCGCTACGAGATCGAGTCCATTGAGCGCAATCTCCGCAACTACGATATGCAGATCAAGTATTCGACCGTGAATCTCGACCTGCGCGAGGTCGAGGTCTACACGCCGACCGTCCCGGTCCGGCGCACGTTCGGCCAGAAGCTGGCGGACTCGCTTTCCGACGGCTGGAACGGCTTCACCCGCGGCATCCAGAACGTGATCCTCGGCCTGGCCTCCGCCCTGCCCGCGCTGATCCTGCTGGCCGTCATCATCGCAGCTGTAATCGTCTGCATCAAAAAAGCCCGCAAAAAGCGCAAGGCGAAAAAAGCCGCGCAGGATCCCACCCCACCGCAGGACCCGCAGTAAAAAAACTCCGGTGCAGCCTTATCGGGCTGCACCGGTCGTTTTATATAGGATCGATATTCGGAAGCAAACTTTCGGCTGCCGGGTGCCTCCGGCGGCCATATCTTTTCTCTCGCAAGAGAAAAGATATGGAAGAAAAGAGTGCGTGGGGACGCGTTTGGTGCTTCCTGCCTCTGAATTCAGGCAAGTCCCAATGTTTTGATCTGGCGTTCCACTCGGTGGTCACCTCACGTATGTCCTAGTACGCGCCGCCTGATACGTTGGAACATGATTTGGTGGCAGTTGCGTTTGAATATTTGCGGTAAATAGAAGATGCAGGCCAGATTTGTTGGCCTGCATCTTTTTGCATTGGATTTTCTTTTTTGTCCTTACAATCTGCCCCGCAAGAAGGTAAGAACCATCCGGTTCTCCACCGCACCTTCTATTGACAGCAGTCATTCTAAGGCAACCAACCGCAAATCCGACACCCCCGTATCAGGCGGCGCGTAGTCAAAAACTCGTAAGGTGACCACCGAGTGGAAAGACAACTAAAACATTGGCTCCAACCTATATTCAGACGCAGGAAGCACCAAACGTAACCCAGCGCCCCTTTTCTCCCCTATCTTTTCCGGCAAGACGGAAAAGATAGGGCCGCCGGAGGCGTCGGCAGTTGCAAATCTGCAACAACCTCTCAGGCGCTGCGCGCCAGCATCCCTACCCCCTTTGTCCCTTCGGGACATTTCCCCCTGATAGGGGGGAATCGGCCCCTGAAAGGGGAGCCTTTGTAGGGCGTCAGCTCTCGTCTTTTTCGCGTTCGCGGAGGCCGGCGACAGAGGAGATGGGGAGGGTGAAGCAGATCGCGCCGGCTTTGGTGCCGGGGCCTGCGTTTTCGTGGATGGCGCGCATGATCGCGGCCTTTTCGTCCGCATGCGCGATGATGTAGACCATGTCCTTCTCGTCGGCCAGGCTGACGCCGAAGAATTTCTCCCCGCGTCTGGACCCGGTCCCCTTCGCGTGCAGGACCGTGCCGCCGCCTGCGCCCGCGGCCCGCGCCGCGTCCATGACGAAATCGGCATAGCCCTCGTTCAGAATGACAACGATCAGCTCGTGTTTGAATTCCATATGCGGCGTCCCTCCTGTTTTGCAGTCGTTCGTGAGATAGGCGAGCGTTTTGCCGCCCGCCACGCTCTTGAGCGGAACGGTCAGCAGGATCCCGTTGCCGGGAATGTCGATGAACAGCCTGCGCTTGGCGGCCCTGGTCAGCTGCGCGGCCTGCTGCGCGCCGGCGACGGCGCAGGTGACGGTCTTCGGCGTCTCGCCGAGGCCGTAGACGGCCAGATGTTCGTTTTTTGCCGTGCCGCGGCCCGGCATACTGAGGATCATGGGCAGCCCGGCCTCCCGGAACAGTGCGTTCATGACCTCGCCGCGGTCCGCGTCGGTGACGGCGATGATGTAATACAGTTCCATATCAGCAGGCCTCCCACAGTTCGATGATCTCGCTCTCGCCGAAGTCCGGCAGGGCCGGTTCCTTCTCCGCACGGCGGGATTTGACAACGTAGATCGCACCCATGACCTGCACGGTGATGAGCGGCATCATGGCGACCAGCGCCACAAGGCCGAACGCGTCCGTCATCACGTTGCCGCCCAGCGCCTCGCACGCGCCCATGGCAAACGGCAGCATGAACGTCGCCGTCAGCGGGCCGGAGGCCACGCCGCCGGAGTCGAACGCGATCGCGGTGAACGTGCGCGGCACGAAGAAGCTCAGCGCCAGCGCGAGAAAGTAGCCCGGCACCAGGAAGACCATGATCGATACGCCCGTGATGACCCGCAGCATCGCCAGCCCGCCCGCGGCGGAGACTGCGATCGACAGGCTCACACCCATGGCCCGGGCCGAGATGGCGCCCGCGCTCAGGTCCTCGACCTGCTTATTGAGGATATGGACGGCAGGCTCCGCATTGATGATGAACCAGCCCATGAGCATTGCCAGCGGGATGAGCAGCCAGATCTTCCAGCCCTCGGTCAGCGCCGCGCCCAGCGCGTAGCCCACCGGCGAGAAGCCGACGTTCACGCCCGTCAGAAACAGCACGAGCCCCGCGTATGTGTACAGAATGCCCACCATCACCCGCAAAAACGGCAGCTTCCGCAGCCGCAGCGAGACGAACTGGAACACCAGGAAGAACACCACGATCGGCAGCAGCGCGAGCGTGACCTCCTTCATGTATTCCGGGAAGGCGTGCAGATAGTCCCTGCCCAGCGCGACGGTATTGGTGATGGCGGCGGCCGCCTCGCTCTGCGTCTGCGCGGGCTGCGTCTTGTAGATCGCGCCCAGCAGCAAAACCGACGCGATCGGCCCGATGGAGCACAGGCCGACGAGGCCGAACGAGTCCGCCTTCGCGTTCTCGTCGGAACGAATCGAGGCCACGCCGACGCCCAGCGCCATGATGAACGGCACGGTCATCGGCCCGGTCGTCACGCCGCCGGAATCGAACGCGACAGCCAGAATGCCCTGGTCGGACAAAAACGCCGCGAGGAACACCAGCGCGTAGAACACGATCAGCAGCAGCCGCAGCGAGATGCCGAACAGAATGCGCACCATGCAGAGCATCAGGAAGATCCCGACGCCCACCGAGACCGTCAGGATCAGGACGGTCTTATCGATCTCCGGCACGTTAGCCGCCAGCACCTGCAGGTCCGGCTCCGCCACCGTGATGGCGACGCCCAGCAGAAAGCTGACCACCAAAATCAGCCACAGCTTGCGCGATTTGGTCAGCTTGGCGCCGATGTAATTGCCGATCTTGCTCATGGACATCTCCGCGCCCAGTGTAAACAGGCCCATGCCGAGGACCAGCAGCGCCGTCGCCAGGACGAAGGAAAGCATCAGGCCCGTATCGACCGGCACGAGCACAAAGCAGATGACCAGCACGATCAGGCTGATCGGCAGCACGGAGGCCGCGGCCTCCTTTAATTTTTCCAGTAGTTCCTGTCTGCGGTACAAAGCCTCACTCCTTTGCTTTTTTGCTTTTCAAGAATTATTCTTATTTTAGCAGAAAAACGCCGTTCTGACCAGAGCGGAAATGTAAAAAGGCTGTTAATTTTATGGACGGGCCGCGGCATATTCCGCGTCTGTGTATTTTTATGCATTTTCACCAAATAATCCGCCGCGCGCTTGACGCCCGAATGGAAAACCGATACAATGTTACAGCTTATGCACGAACGCCCCGGCTGCATGCGCGGCCGGGGTGGATCTTTATGAAAAGAGAGAAGACATATGGAGAAGAAACCCGCGCGCGCGATCGCGCTGCTGCCCATCGGCGTGTTCCTGGTCCTGTACCTGGGGCTCGGCATCGTATTTGAATATGTGCTGAAGATCAAGATGGGCTTTTACAATATCCCCATCGTCGTGGCCTTCCTGGCCGCGATCCTCGTCGCCTGCCTGCAGAACCGGGCGCTGTCGTTCGACGAAAAGCTGGAGGTCATGGCCAAAGGCGTCGGCGATAAGAACATCATGACGATGATTCTCATCTTCCTGGCTGCGGGCGTGTTCGTCGGCGTCGTCGGCCGCAGCAGCGCCGAGTCGGTCGCGTATTTCATGCTCGCGCACATCCCGGCGCGGTTCGCCGTGGCGGTCCTGTTCGTGGTCTCGTGCTTTGTCTCGACAGCCATGGGCACCTCCTGCGGCACCATCACGCTGATCGTGCCCATCGCGGTCGCCGTGGCGCGGACGTCGGGCTTCAGCCTGCCGCTGTGCATCGGCTCGGTCATGGGCGGCGCGATGTTCGGCGACAACCTGTCGTTCATCTCCGACACGACCATCGCCGCCTGCAACACGCAGGGCTGCGAAATGAAGGATAAATTCCGCACGAATTTCCGCATCGCCCTGCCCGCGGCGCTGGTGACGCTGGCGCTGATCCTCGTGTTCTCGCTGCGCAGCGAGATCGGCGCGGTCGAGATCCCGGAATATCACCTGCTGCAGACGCTCCCGTACCTGCTGGTGCTCATCGGCGGCGTGGCGGGCATCAACGTGTTCGTCGTGCTGCTGACCGGCATCTTCTCCGGCGCAGTCATCATGCTCGCCACCGGCGCGACGCATCCGACCGAGCTGCTCGGCAATATGGGCTCCGGCGCGTCCGGCATGTTTGAGACGATCATGGTCACGATCCTCGTCTCCGCCATGTGCGGCCTGATCCGCGAATACGGCGGGTTTGAGGCGCTGCTGGGCTTCATCAAGCGCATTTTCCACGGGCAGCGGGGCGGCCAGCTCGGCATCGGCCTGCTCGTCGGCGCGATGGACATCGCCACGGCCAACAATACCGTCGCCATCGTCATGGCCGGCCCCATCGCAAAGCAGATGAGCGAGGAATACGGCATCTCCGGCAAAAAGAGCGCGTCGCTGCTCGATACCTTCTCGTGCATCTTCCAGGGCATCATCCCCTATGGCGCGCAGATGCTGCTGGCCATCTCCGCCTGCGCAGAGCTCGGCGAGACCCTGACCGCCTTCGAGATCATCCCCTGCCTGTTCTACCCATACCTCCTGCTCATCAGCTCCCTGGTGTTCATCTTCCTCATCCCGGAGAAAAAATAAAAAACTCGTCCCGGCTCCCCTCGGAGCCGGGACGGTCGTTTTTATAAAAGCAAAAGCGGCGATGCAACGCATCGCCGCTTCTGGCGCGGAAGGAGAGATTTGAACTATGGAAGTTCGTTTTATCGCTTGAAACTATGTGAAATCCCATACGAAAATCAATGCGTTCTTTTCATCGCATACAATGGCGTTCAAAGCAATGCAAAGCCCTTAGGGGAAAAAATAGGGGAAAATTCCGGGGCAAAATACAGGGGGCGCAATGGTCTGCGCCCCCCCTGTTTTTGTGATTACAACCGTGCGAGCTGTTTCAAAAGTTCAAGAAACTGTGCCTTTTCTTCCTCGGTCATCTGTGAAAGCAGCTCCAGCCAGAGATGCAGTTCGTTCTCGTTCATTTCTGCTCCTTTCCCCGCCTGCGTGCCCGCTCCGAGCGGATGCCTGCGACATATCCGCTTGTCCAGATCGAACCGAGCAGCCGAATGATTCCAGTCTGATCTTCGGCGCTTCCGTAGTCAAGACCCGGAAGCGGAAGAAACGTCCGATTGTCACACTGGACTTTGAATGCTCGGACAACGTCAATGGCAGCTCTGGCATCTGCGACCGTCCGCCCGCTCCAGTTAATTAAAATCGCCTGTTCTGGTGACGGAGTGTATTTCTCCGCGCTCATGTACGCTCTGCTTGCTCTCATTCTGCAACCTCCTGTTCATCCTGCTTCCCGTTGAGCAGCGCCTGCATCCGCTCAATTACGCGGTCAACTTCCTTCGGGGTCAGCTGCTTGACCAGCGCGATCAACTCAGCCTTCTCGCGCCCATCGTCTGCGCGGCTCGCGGCCGCAAGCGAAATATTCACTTTGTTACCTCCCAGCCGTTCACCAGATCGTATATCTGCGCATACACGGCGTTGATCTCCTTGCTCACGAAATCCAGACCGGCAGCAAAGTATGAATTGCTGCTCCGCGACAGCTCCGCTTCGGTGATCGCTTCCAGCAGGTTTGCCAGATCGCCGAGCCGGTCCGTCAGCCGCTGCAGCTCCTTCGGGCTGCCGTTGGTGTTAATCGAAACATGAACTTCCATTCTGTTCTCCTTCCTGGAGCGGGCTGTTGCCCGCCCCCGCTCATGCGACCGTGAAACGGCGGCTGGTGGTGGACTTGATGAAGCGCTCGGCAAGCTCCGGCATTGCCTTCTTGAACGCCGTGCTGTCAAACCGGCTGCTGGTCACGGTCTTCCAGGTGATCTTGTAATCTGCGCCTGCCAGCGTATCGGCGTCGATGGCGGTCATGTGCGCCTTGATCGCGTCCTGAATGCTCTCAATCTCGGCGGTCAGCTCGTCGGCCATGCGGCGCAGCTCGCGAAGCTCATTGACTTTGCTCTGAATTTCTGTGTTGCTCATTGGTAAAGCCCCTTTCCTTTTTCGGCGGGCTGTGCTATACTGCAATCAGCCCTTTTCGGCTGCGTCTCCTGTTCACTTCCTACGGCGGCAGGAGACGCTTTTTCTTTGCTCTTGGGGAACTCCGGCGGCTGGGGGCTTTCAACTGATCTCGTGAGCCTTGCTGCACTTTGCTGATCCTTCCCAGCTCCTATAGGCGTTCTTGGTTTCCCTATCGGTACTTTCGTCCGCCTTCTGCCGGTGTCTGAACTGTTTTCTTTTGTTCCCCTTGACTGTCTTAATTATAGCACTTAATTTATGTGCTGTCTATCGACGAATTGCACATATTTTAGGTGCTATTTCTGTGAAATTTTGCACTTGATATGTGTGCTTTCTTGCGCTATAATATGGACAATGGGAAAGAGGCTCAACGCCAGATTGCCCGGATGATTTTCAAAAGGGGGCGCAGAATATGCCGGTAGGTTATAAGATTGACATTCTTGCGGCGCTGAAAGCGGCAGGGTATAGCTCGACACGGATTCGCAACGAAAAACTTATGGGGCAAGCGACACTCCAGCAGCTCCGACACGGAGAGCTTGTTTCGTGGATGAACATCGCGACGATCTGCAAGCTGCTGCAATGCCAGCCAGGAGACATTCTGGAGTACACGGAAGAAACGGATACAGAAGCATAACACAAAGCCCGCTCTCCAAATCAGGGGAGCGGGCATCTGTTTGTTTTGAGCCACTTGCAACTCGCAGCGCGGCGCGTTTGTATGGAGCAAGGATTCTCGCTATGCCTGGGTGCTTCCGACGCTCTGCGGGGCGCTGTGAGGCTCATAGTGGCGCTACGCCTGTTTTGCGTCGAGCAGGTGCTTGATCTGCTCTTTGATGTCTGTTTCCGCAGGTCTGCTCTTTTCAGAGCTGGGATCTGCTGCGTCATCTTCTGTGGCTGCTGCAAACAGAGCCTTCACCAGTATCCGTGCCGCTTTCATGCGTGCCGTGTCCATTTTCTGCTTGATGGTCATGTTTTAAGCTCCTTCCTTGGCTCCATGTGTGGAGCGGGTTTCTTCTCTCAAATATCGGTACACGATGGCTTTTACCGTGTCCGTCGTTGTGTGGGTGATTTTTGCAATCTCTTTCCATGAAAGAGCGCGAAAGAAGCGCAGCCGGAACACAAGGCGTGTTCGCGGATCGCGAATGCCCGCGATCCAGTCGGCGAGCTGCGCTTCCTTCGCGTCGCTCTTGGCTGTGATCTGCTCAATCTGGCTGTCGAGGTCAGCGATCTCAGCGGCAAAACCACCAACCTTGTCTGTGACACCGCTTCCGTGTGGCATTCCGGTCAGCTTTGCCGTCGTGGACGTCGCTGCATCCATCAACTGCGCTTTTGCCGTGTTCAGCCACTCCAGTTCGGCTCGGAGATCAAACAGCACGTTCAGTTCTTCAATGGTCATTGCGGATGATTGAAAGCGGCTTTTAGGTGGCAACGTGCAATGTACTTTACGCGAGCTTCTGTAAAGCGCTTTCCAACAGCTCCAGCGATCTCGCACCACTGCAAACCGTGAATAAAGCGAAGACGTAAAATTGTCCGCGTCGTACCGTCCTCAATACCAGAAATCCACGCGGCGATTATTTCTTCACTTTCTGCGATCACAGCCTTTTCCTGCTCTATTTGAGCTTCCAGCTCTGCGATCTCTGTTGCAAATAACCCAGTACAATTTGCTGCTCCGCTTTTCAGTCCATCAAGTGTTCCTTCGTTTTTGGAAAGTTGCTGGAGCCTTTCGTAGTGTGAGTTAAGCGTTGAAATATCCACAAGCATCCTCCTTTCAGAGAATTTCTATAGCTGAGAGCAGATAAAATCGTAACGAAATTACTGGAAATATTATAGGGAAACTACAAGCAATTTGGGGTCGTCGAGCCCGCAGCAGATAGGGGGTACACGTCACAGTACCTTTTTCCCGCGCCCTCCAGCACGGAAAATCCCCATGCCGGCCGCACCTGCAAGTTTGATGATCGAAAGAGATTTCGATAGCATGAAATGCACAGGAGCGAGACGGATTGCCAGAGGGAAAGGGCTGTGAAGCCCTCCCATCAGCCCGTTTCAGATTCTTTCTCCGGCTGGCTATCCCATTCCTCGAAGATTGCGCTCAGCGCGGCTCCGGACGGCGTTCCATCCAGACCGGGGACAATTTCTTTTTTGGCGAGCGATAGACCGATTCTGACTTTCACGTCATCGGGGCTACCACAGCTGGGCGCTGTGAGGTCGATATGACCTACAGTTTTTTCGAAGATGCTGAAGCAGCGTTTTGCGTTTGCTCGTTCTGCAGCCCAAGTGTCCACTCCTGAAGGCAGCAGCCCTGTCAGCAAATTAACTGCTTCCTGAATTGCATCGGTGACATCCTTGCGATCATTGCCCATGCCGCCGCTTTTGATTGCCATGCGATCCCTCATGCGAGCAACTGCCGCATTGAAAAGATCTTTCGAGCCATACACCTTTGCGCCCTTGAACGCATCGGCGCGGGTAACGGCAGTCTGCTTCTTTTCTGCCAGCTTGTCAAGTTCTGCTGTCGCTGCCTGTTCTGCAGCGGCGTCGCCCTGCTGGATGGCTTTGACCAAGCGAGCCTGTGTCTGCTCCTGTTCGCGGGTCACAGCGTCAACTGCGGCGTTTGCCGCCGCTGCTCTGGCTTCGAGTTCTGCCGTTCTTGTAGACAGGTCCTGCTCAAAAGCATCGACAGCCTGATTGAATCGTTCTCCTGCGACTTCGTAAGGATCGCGCTGCGTGGAGAAATACTCTGCTGCCAAGCCGGTCAGTTCCTGCGTGAGAGAACTGATGCGGGAAACGTATTCTGCGCGTGTCATTGTATATACCTTCCTTTCGTCAACCTACGGTGATTCCAAACAAAGCGTAAAACTGCGCATCGCAGTCCAGCGTGATCGAGGTAATATTCCCGTGCATGCCGCCCGATCCGTCCTGCGTATAGGACTTGTATTCAAAGCGATAAAGACCATCCGAGCCTTTTTCACTTTCGCGCAGCTTGCGGCTCAATGTGTCGTGATTGCTGGTCTGCACCGTAACTGCTGTTGCGCGGTCAACGCACAGAAGAATCGTCGCGATGCGTGGACGTCTAATCAAGTCAAGAATGTTCTGTCCCGCTCGGACAGGGTGGAGAATCTGACCGCTGCCAGATTCGGGGAAACGATTTTCAAAATACATGATTTGTCCTCCTCATTTGTCGTGGTTGGTGGTCGTATGTTGTTTTGCAGTTTCGCGCTCGCCTCCTATCTCGGATAACCTGCCAGCATGTCCGATGCACTCTGACGCATATGTTCCCATTGATCTTCTGGCGGCACAGCATAATCGCCTCCAAGAGCAGACGGCGGACGATTGGGTGCAGGAGCGGGATAGTCTGCCATGTGCGACGTGTTCCGTCCCCCCAGACCCCTGTCAGCTGTAGATGAGATTGGAGATGTAGTTGTGGTTGGAGTTGTGGCTGTAGTTGGAGCTGGAGCTGGAGCTGGGGCTGGAGTTGTAGTTGGATAGCATACGTCATCATCGATAATCGGTGATGAACTATGATTATCAGTGTTTATCGCTGGTGAGCGTTCACTTTCGATGATCCACGCTTCCAGCTCAAGCGGAGTTTCACCCCGGCGCTTTGCTTCTCTGCAATAAACCGCCCATTGTTTTTTCTTCCGGACAAGATCGTACCGTTGGCTGTCACGGTCAACCAGCGATTTAACAAACGGCCAGACAGCCAGCGCAAACCCGCTCAAAGAAGGAATTTCACCATATTGTGCGTATTTCAAAATCGCAAGGAATAGTTGCCCAGCATCGTCTGGGCTCATTCCCTCTATGAGCGGGATAATGTCAAAATAGATCATCACGCCCGGCTTGTTGTCGGCATTATTGTTCATATGCTCCGTCCCCTCCAGCTTCGCGGTCAACCCACTTTTCCAGCAGGCGGCGGCTTACCAACGTTCGATTTCCGATCCGGAACGCTGGGAAATCCGCACGGTGTGTAAGCTCGTAGACTTTTGGCGTGGAAAGCCCCAGCAGCTGCGCGGCCTCTGCAACGGACAACGTCAGCTTCTCACGTGTTTGTGCCATCTTTGTCGTCCCCCTCTCCCGCTCGGACAGCTTTTCGGCTTAAATCTTCAAGCTGCTGCATCAAGAGCGGATAGTTGACAAGAAAACGGCTCCCGCTCCAGATGCCGGGCAGCTCCCCGCGCTTCTGCATTGTGCGCAGACGGTTTGCAGTGAACGGACACGTCGGCTGCTTTGCTGCCTCATTGAACGACATGAAGTTCTGGCTTCTTTTCACATTGTCGGGCATCTTTTTCACCTTCCAATCTATTGATTTTTGTACCTGAATGTGATAGTATGTAACAAATCATAATTACACTATACCACAAAAAATCAGTATGTCAATAGTTTTGTACCCTTATAATTGAAACGGGTACAAAAATAGAAAGGAGATAATTATGCCTAACACATTGCGAGAACAGGTCGGTGAGCGGATCACTGTACTGCGAGAGGCACGGGGGTTATCACAAAGAGATCTGTCTGATGAACTTGCAAAGCTCGGTTTGGTCGTTCGCCGGGAGACCATCACACAATGGGAAAATGGTACACGCGATCTGAAAACAGAGTATCTAACAAAGCTGTCTGAGTTTTTCGGTGTCTCCGCTGACTGGCTGCTCGGATTGACAGATGCACCGGAAAGAACGCCGGCTGCTGTAGATGAACTGGGACTGTCTCCAGATGCCGTTTCGTATTTGCGCGGCCTGACTGTTTTGCGGAGAGACAGCAGCGTTTCAGAAGCTGAAAAGAGATATTTCCCGATTTCTGTTCTGTCGGCAATGCTCGAATCGCGGGATTTTGAATCAGTTTTGTCTTGGTGTGCAGAGTATATCCGTCTAGTAAATACCCCATGTTCGCTGCTGTATTCCACGACCGAGGAATACAAAAAGCTCAGCGCGGTACTGGGGCAGCATGGGTATGTTGTCACTGCACCGGATCGTCTGGCGATGTGCCTATTTTCGGAACGGATTACCAACACGTTAGAAAAGCTGCTGGAGGACATTTCGAAGAAAGTAGCAGAAACTGATCCTTCCCATGTAACCGACATTCTGCATGAAGAACTTGCAGATAGCTCCAAATCGGAGGCGGACTGATATGGCAAAACGAAACGCCGCAGGAGCGGGCAGCATACGAAAAAAGACCGTCCTTCGGGACGGTCGGGAATACACGTATTGGGAAGCGCGGCTGACGGTCGGCGTTGATCCTGGAACCGGCAAGCAGATCCGTCGCAGCTTCTCAGGCGCGTCGCAAAGGGAAGTCCGCGAGAAGATGCAGGCCGCAGCCGTAGCGGTCAACGATTCGACCTATCAGGAGCCATCAAAGCTGACTGTGTCCGACTGGCTTGATATCTGGCTCGCCGAATACACGGCCGATCTGAAGCCGCTGACCCGCTCGACCTACAAGAACAAGGAGGAAAGCACGATCAAGCCCACGCTCGGCGCTGTCAAGTTGCAGGCACTCAAAGCACCACAGATCCAGAAGATGCTCAACGACCTCCATCGCGGCACGAGCGGGCGCAAGCCGCTTTCTGCAAAGACTGTCAAAGATATTTACGGCATTCTGCACCGGGCGCTGGGACAGGCCGTCGAGGTCGGCTATCTGCGGATCAATCCTTCCGATGCCTGTAAGCTGCCGCGCGTGGAGCGGGCAGAGATCAAGCCGCTGGACGAAGCACAGACCGCCGCCTTCCTGAACGCGATCCACGGGCAGCCGTTCGAGCGGCTGTTTATCGTCGATCTGCTGACGGGATTGCGGCAAGGGGAGCTTCTCGGTTTGCGATGGAAAGACGTGGACTTCGATGCCGGGACGGTGACCGTCGCGCAGCAGCTTCTCAAATCCAAGGAAAAGGGCGGCACGTATTTCTTCGGCTCTCTGAAAAACGACAAAACCCGCCTGCTGACCCCGGCACCTTCGGTGATGAAGGCGCTCAGAGAGCAGCGGCGGGTACAGACGGAATGGAGATTGAAGGCCGGGGAGTTTTGGGAAAATTCCGGTCTGGTATTTACGGATGAGCTGGGACACCATCTGTCCCATGTGACCGTGCGCAAGCATTTCAAGAAAGCCGTGGAGAGCATCGGCATACCAGAAGCGCGTTTTCATGATCTTCGTCATTCGTTCGCCGTCAATTCTCTGCAGGCGGGCGACAACCCGAAGACCGTGCAGGAAAACCTCGGTCACGCGACAGCGGCGTTCACGCTGGACGTTTACGCCCACGCGACAGAGCGCATGAAACGGGATTCTGCGAACCGCATGGAAGCCCTGTTTCAGAGCACAAAAAAGGCAGCTTCCAGCCTGTAAGGGGAAAACATAGGGGAAAACTGCGCTTTTGGGCAAAGAAAAAGCCTCGAAAACGTAGTGTTTTCAAGGTCTTTTCCTTGGCGCGGAAGGAGAGATTTGAACTCTCGCGCGCTTTTTAGACGCCTACTCCCTTAGCAGGGGAGCCCCTTCGGCCTCTTGGGTATCACTCCGAATCGTGCGCGGCAATATCATGGAAAGAATGGCGGAGAGAGTGGGATTCGAACCCACGGCGCATTGCTGCGTCACTGGTTTTCAAGACCAGCTCCTTAAACCGCTCGGACATCTCTCCGAATGTAGCTTGATAATTTTAGCACGCGCGAGGTGATTTGTCAACTGTAAATCGGGAAAAACTTTGCCGCGGCAGGACGGTTCCGGCAATCCGAACCAGCAGCAGCGAGAACACGATCACCGGCCACAAGCCGAGATGCAACACACAGGCGGCATAGACCGCAGCTCCCGCGAGCCCCGCGACGCATACGCCCGCGATGACGCGTTCCGTCGTCTCGGCGACGGTGTCACGAAGCATAAGATGCAGAACGGCACGCAATATCCGCCCGCCGTCCAACGGATAAAACGGCAGCAGGTTATATGTAAGTAAGCAAAAATTGATCAACGCCGTCAATGGCTCCCGGCGCATATACAGGAATAACAGCAGAAGATTTACGCACGGTCCGCTTGCCGCGGCAGCGATCTCCTTCCCATAGGGCAATATATCCGTGCAGATGACCGCGCCGCAGCAGGAGAGGCGCATTCTCCGCACCTCGGCACCGAGAAGGCGCAGGCAGAGCAAATGCCCCGCCTCGTGCAGCAAAGCGGAAAAGCAGAACGGGAAAAACGTGCCGGCGGGGTCGAAGTAGAAATAGGCGCATAATACAGCGAGGAAGCCGGCGCTAAGTTCGATTTTTGAATGTCTGCTCATAAAAAACCTCCACCGCGCCCAAGCCGTCCTCCGGAATTGCCCCGAGCATTTCGGAAAACGCCTGCCGCACCCGCTCGCTGCAAAGGCCCGAAATAAAGCTCCCGATCCGCTTGCCGAAATCGGGATAATTGCACTTCAAGAACACGACCAACCCGACCAGCACTACGATTAGCGCCAGCTTTCTCCGCAAAAATCGCAGCAAGAGCATCACCCCGATAGTAATTTATGGAGATTTTCTCAAATTATACTTTTTGTCTTGACAAACGGGAAATAAGCTCGTATAATATCTTTGCTTTCGGGGTGTGGCGAAGTTTGGTATCGCGCTTGGTTCGGGACCAAGAGGCCGCGGGTTCAAGTCCCGCCACTCCGACCAAAAAAGGACTTGCTTCGGCAAGTCCTTTTTCAATGAAGTGAGGCTTCGCATCATGAAGCTTTTGTGACAGCGGGTCGTCGGGGACGGTTCGCTGTTTTTCAATTCGGCAGGCTGTTTCTTGCGAAATGCTTTGCGCGATGATATAATAGCTTGGAAAGTCAAACTGTGCGGAGGCGTACGATGAAGAAAAAAGTCTTGGCGTGGATTTCGCTCGGCGTGGGGTCGGCGATCATATGGAGCGTCGTTTTTGTCCATGTGCTGAACAGCATGGCGGGCATCGGTGTCGGCGTATGCTTCGGCGTGCCCTTTGCAATGATCGGGACACTGCTTTTCAAGGGAAGAGAAAACTAACGATTTTCGGGCTTCGACAGTATTTGGCTTCGGTCGCGGATGCAGCGACCGAGAAGGGAGAACCGACATGGACTATGTAAAGCTCGCCGTTAACGGCACTCTGATGCGGGGGCTGCCGCTGGAAAAGAACCTTATCGACGCAGGTGCCGTCTTTCTGCGGGAGGCTGCCACCGTCCCCTGCTACCGTCTGTGGAGCATCGGCGATGACCATCCCGCCATGCTGCGAGTTCCGCCCGACGATCCGCACGCCGTCAGTGTCGCGGTCGAGGTATGGAAAATCCCCGCCGTCGGTCTTGCCTCTGTGCTTATGAAGGAGCCGGAGGGTCTTTCGGTCGGCAAGGTCACGCTCTCCGACGGCGAGGTCGTGCTGGGCGTCATCGGTGAGCCGGAGTCGGTGCGCGGCGAAAAGGAGATCTCCTCCTACGGCGGCTGGCGCAGCTACATTTCCTCGCTCTGACGACTCCCCTGTCTCAAAGCTGAGCGCCGGTTAGGAGCGGGATGATACGCAGAACGGCTTCACGACGGCTGCGGTAGTCCTCCTCGCTCCGATAGAGCACGGAAAAGCCGACCGACGCCGCGACCATGTCGGCAGTAGTCCCGACCCCGCCGTGCGGCGCTTCAATCGTCTTAACATCAACGTAATACTGCAATATTTCGCAAATATAGTGCGCCATGGTCTTTATCGTATGCTCCCGAATCGCGGCAAGGATACTCCAATGCAGCGTCCGCAGATACTGCGCACGGAAGGACTGCACGGCACGGTCGATATAGTCAACGTAATCGGTCAGAATATGGCGTGAACTCTGCTTTCCCTTTTCGACGACCTCCCGCATCTGCCGCTCGTAGCGCTCGAAAAACAGGTCGATCGCCGCCTCCAAAACATTTTCCTTGGCGGCAAAGTAATAGTAAAACGAGCCGACCTCCAGCCCCGCCCGCGCGGTAATCATGCGGATGGAGGTGTTTTCATAGCCCTTCTCAAAGAACAGCTCCAGCGCGGCGCGGATGATCGCCTCGCGGGTCGCTGCCGCTTTTCCGACCCGATTTCCCATAATTCCCTCCGAATTCGAACGATATTCGGCTTTATTATATGCGGCACGGCGTCCGCTGTCAAGCTGCGGCAGCAAGCTGCGGGAAACAGCCGAAGCCGTCGTCGCACACCGTTTATCGTAGTAAAAAGAAGCCCTGAATCGATCAGAGCTTCTTTTTATTATTATAACACCTTGGACAGGAATTCCTTCAGGCGCGGGTTTTTCGGATGGTCAAACAGCTCCTGCGGCGGGGCGTCCTCGACGATCTTCCCGCCGTCAACGAACAGAACGCGCGTCGCGACCTCGCGGGCAAAGCGCATTTCGTGCGTCACAATGACCATGGTCATGCCGGAATCCGCCAGCCGCTTAATCAGCTCCAGCACCTCGCCCACCATCTCCGGGTCGAGCGCGCTCGTCGGCTCGTCAAACAGCATGAGCTTCGGGTGCATCGC
>OLSB01000742.1_pt1 | contig 36704 bp, 27 predicted proteins | sample 1672071 | NCBI WGS metagenome assembly OLSB01 (sample SAMEA3136642, study PRJEB25190) | human gut metagenome | biome: human gut; feature: human-associated habitat; material: faeces | place: Austria | collected 2013 | reverse complement strand
TCGCCCTTATATTTTCTGCGTGTGGCCATGCCGCCGCGGATATGCCGCTCGGCCTTATTGATATCAAGCAGCTCGCGCACCTGATGATACAGTGCCGGGCTAACCGTTTTCAGCCTCTCGGTGAGATCCTTGTGTACGGTGCTTTTTGAAATGTTAAATTGCTTTGCGGCGGCTCTCACCGTTGCCTTGTTTTCGATGATGTACTCGGCAAGATCGCAGGCGCGCTCTTCAATATTAGTGTACACATGCACCACTCCCCAAACTCACATAGTCAATATATATGACGGGGGCGCGGAGCTTATGCAGCGGTCAAACTATACCAAATTGGCCGTGCATTACTGTTGAAAATAACGGAAATGAATTACTTGCCATTAAACTGACGAAATAGTATAATTGCTGTGTATACAGCCGCGAAAGCGGCACGGTGGAGAAATCAAAACTTAGGAGGAACATAATGAAAAAACGCATTATCAGTTTGCTGATGGTGGCGCTGATGCTCGTTTCGCTCGTGCCTATGGGTGTAATGGCGGCGAACAATACCACGATAACGAAGCAGCCGTCCAATGTGAGCGCGGCAATCGGCGAGACTGTCACATTTGAAATCGCTGCTACAAATACGAACAGCACAAACCTTGAATATCTGTGGTTTGATGCAGATAAAGTCAATGCAGATGACATAGACCTTTCTAATATTAAGAACACAATAGATGAAATCAAGGCCGCAAAGCTCGGCGAAGGCCAAACGCTGACTCTTGATGCCGAGCATGATATGAAAATCCGCTGCGCTGTGTACTATACGAAAGTATTAATCCCAAGAGACCTGACTCTCAGCAACACCGTAACCCTCACAGTCACCGGCGGCACGGTAGACCCCGATCCCGATCCCACGCCGAGCCCCAGCCCGAGCGTTGAGCCGACGCCGACACCCACACCCACGCCGACTCCGACGCCGAGCACCGATCCCACGACATGCGAGCACAAAATCGAGATAGTTGATGCAGCAGAGGCAAACTGCACGGCGAAAGCACATTCGCAGTATTGGCAGTGCAGCAAATGCGGACAGATATTTTCCGATGCCGCAGGTACGAAAGAAGCAAAGCTCAAGGATTTTGAAACCGGCAAAAAAGACAAAACCAAGCACACCGATCTTGAGCACTTCCCCTCAAAGGCGGCGACCTGCACCGAGAAGGGCAACATAGAGTATTGGCGTTGTTCCGGCTGCGGTAATTACTATTCCGACGCTGCCGGAACGGTCAAAACGACATCGGCCAAGGTCTCCACGCCGAAAAATGACCATGATTATTACTGGGTGGCCGACGAGGTCGCAGGCGTGCACTATCAGAAGTGCAGAGTTTGCGGTACTACCACGGGCACAAGCTCCCACAGCGGCGGCACGGCCAGCTGCAAGGCTCAGGCCAAGTGCGCTAAGTGTGGCGCAAGCTACGGCGAGCTTGACCCCAACACCCATGTGAATTTCGAGCTCAGAAATGAAGTAAAGGCAACCGAAACAACTCAGGGCTACACCGGAGATAAATACTGCAAGGACTGCGGCGCGTTTATTGAAAAAGGCAGCTATTATTCCGCCCAGTGCGCAGGCGGCTGCAAGGATATCGAGCTTGTCAAGGGCACGCCCAAGACCTGCACCGAGGACGGCACGATAGATTACTATCGCTGCAAAAAGTGCGGCAATATGTACAAGGATGAGCGCGCAAGCATACTCATCACAAAGGATGACCTCGTCGATAAATGCACCGGCCACGATCTGCACCCCGGCACCGATCTGGTCGGAAAAATAAGCCAGGATAATCTGAAGCTGCTTGCCAAGACCATCGGCCTTAGCACGCCGCAGATCGTCCAGATGATCCGCGACGGCACATTTGACCTCGATCATATCATCGGAATGATAAAGATCAAGGATATTGACCATTGCAGCGACGATACATATCATTGGCTCGGCTGCCAGCGCTGCGGAAAGACACTGGAGGATCTCAGAGACGAGCTGAACTCGGCAGGCTTTGAGATAAACGAAAAGTGGTATGAGCTCAGCCGCAAGACCGCCCACACCGGCGGCACGGCCACCTGCACCGAAAAGGCCGTCTGCGACGAATGCGGCGACGCCTACGGTGAGCTTGGCGCTCACAGATATGACGCAGTCGTGACCGCACCGACCTGCACCCAGAACGGCTACACCAAGCACACCTGCTCGAGCTGCAAGGACAGCTATACTGATAACGAGACCGTGAAAACCGGACATATTATCAAGTACGGCGTGTGCGAAAAGTGCAATATGCGCTTTTCAAATCCGTTTTATGATGTAAACGGCACCGACTGGTTCTACAGCGCCGTTATGTGGGCATACTACAACACGCCGCAGGTAACTAACGGCAAGGATGAAAGCCACTTTGCGCCCAAAGCATCCTGCACACGCGCACAGGTCGTGACATTCCTCTGGCGCGCAGCAGGCAGACCCGAGCCGAGCGGCAGCGTAAAGCAGTTTTCGGATGTTCCGAAGAACAATTCCTACGCATACTGCTATGACGCGATCCTCTGGGCTGTTGAAAACGGCATAACCAAGGGCACGGACGCTACGCACTTCTCGCCGAACGCAACCGTTACGCGCGCCCAGTTTGTCACCTTCCTCTGGCGCTATGCCGGCGAGCCTGCGCCCAAGAATATGAGCTGCAGCTTCAACGATGTGAATGCAAACGCATTTTACTACAAAGCGGTTCTCTGGGCCGTTGAAAACGGCGTTACCACCGGCAAAACGGCAACGCAGTTTGCGCCCGGCACGACCTGCACCCGCTGCGAAGTCGCGGCATTCATGTTCCGTGCATTCAGCAAGGGGATCACGGCAAAATAAAGCATGGTTTAAGGCGCGGCTTTTAGCCGCGCCTTTTTGATACATTTGTGTTGAAATGTGATGCAATGGATGATATCATGTTAACCGATGGTAATGACATTTTATAGCTAAGGAGAGGAACTATGAGAAACGAATCGATGAATCTTTCAAAGAACGAAATGATAATGGTAATGCACGATCAGGAGCAGGAGATAGAAAAGCTTAAATCTCAGGTAGCGGAGCTTCAGGCGAAGCTCGACGGATATGAGATCAAGGTAAGCGAGAGCGGCAATCTTGCCGAGGCTGCCGCAAAGGTCAGCGGTTTGTTTGAAGCGGCGCAGCTCACGGTCGATACATATCTTGAGAACATGAAAAAGCGCGATGAGCAGGCCGAGGCTGCTTTTTCCGATGTTCAGAAGCAGGCAGAGCAGATAATAGCCGAGGCAGAGGATGTTGCGAGCAAGCGTTTGGCGGCTGCCGATGCCGAGATCGAGGAAAAGTGGGCGGTGATCGAGAGCCGGCTTCTCGTCATGTATGAGTCGCATAAGGGCCTAAAGGAGCTTGTCGAATCCGGCATTTTCACCATCCCCGGAAAAGAATAGATCGCCGCAAATCATTGATAAACAAAGAAAATCCCGCAGTTTCAATAACTACGGGATTTGTTATATATTGGAGCGGATGACGGGAATCGAACCCGCGTCGCCAGCTTGGGAAGCTGGGGCCCTGCCATTAGACGACATCCGCAATTATCGTGGTGCGGAGATTATTTTACACCAACGGGAGAAAATATGCAAGCAAAAATACTGCGCCGCTAATAATGCAGGCAAACAGTTGACCGGCAACTCATAATATGGTAATATCAATGCAAAAGCTTTATACACTGCGCGGGAAAATATTTAAACAAGGGGGGAGAAAAATGAAAAAGTCAAAAAAGCTTCTGAGCCTGCTGCTCGCGGCGCTGCTGCTTTGCAGCCTTGTGCCGGCCGCGGCGTCGGCTGACAAGGCAAATCCGGAGGATGACTATCCGTTCGTTTTTGTTCACGGCCTCATGGGCTGGGGTGAAAGATCAATGCTTGATCCGATCGTACCGTATTGGGGACTGACAACGGGCAATCTCATGAAGTACCTGAACTCAAAGGGCTACGAGAGCTATGCCGCTCAGGTCGGACCTCTCTCCGGCGCTTGGGACAGAGCGTGCGAGCTTTATGCACAGCTTGTCGGAGGAACGGTTGACTACGGCGCTGCACACTCGGCGGCCAAGGGGCACGATCGCTACGGGATAACCTATGAAAAGCCGCTTTTTGAGGGTTGGAGCGCGCAGAAGAAAATTAACCTTATCGGACACAGCTTCGGCGGCGCGACAACGCGACTGTTCCTCGAACTGCTTGCAAACGGCAGCGCGGAAGAAGTTACGGCCGCAAAGGCGGCAGGCACTGAGGTATCGCCGCTGTTTCAGGGCGGCAAGGGCGACTGGGTGTATTCGCTTACGGCTGTTGCGGCGCCGCACAACGGAACTACGTTTATCGAAACCTGTGATGTTTCGACCAAGGTGGTAACCGATCTGATGTACAATCTCGGCGCATCGCTCGGGTTTACCAAGCTTAAGGGTGTGTACGATCTCCAGCTTGAGCATTTCGGGATCTACCGCAAGGACAGCGAGACTGATTTGCAGTATCTCATCCGAGTCCTCAACAGCAGCGACTTCATGAGTCATAATGACAATGCAATATACGACCTCACAATAGACAATGCGCTGAAGATAAACGACGGCATCGAGATGCAGAACAATGTTTATTACGTCTCTGTATGCGGCGACGCAACGCACCCGAGCGGCGTGAGTGGAAATGAAGTCCCCGATTCTTCAATGCTTGTGCTGCTCAAGCCCTTTGCCGCGATGATGGGCAAGTATTATGATAAATCCACCGCAGGTGGTGTTTATATCGACAAAACATGGCTGCCGAACGATGGCATGGTAAACGTAGTGTCCGGCCTGTATCCTGTAAACAGCAAGCTCAAGTGCGAAAAGTCCGACGGAAGCCGGGGCTTTGTTGTCTGCGACGGATACAACAAGGAAAGCTATGCGAAGGGTATATGGAATGTCTTCCCGACTCAGCCGTATGATCATCTTAGCATCATCGGCGGCATTCTTTCAAACACCGTTTCAAATACCCGGCATCTGTACATGGAGCTTATAAGCAGGGTTACGAGTACCTATGGCAGCAGCACTCCGGCCGAAGAACCTATCGGCAAGACGATGTCATTCACTGATGTTGCGAAGGATCGCTGGTCGTATGATTACATCCTCAAGATGTATCAGCTTGGTGTCGTAAACGGCCGCTCGGACAGCATATTTGACCCGACCGGCAACGTTACGCGCGCAGAGTTTGTGAAAATGCTCGCCTGCCTTGACGGCGTGGATACGAGCGCTTACGCAAAGTGCCGCTTCACAGATGTCAGCGATAAGAGCGTTTTTGCGCCGTATGTCGAGTGGGCTGCAAATAACGGCATTGTCCTCGGCCTTGACGCGGCGACCTTCAAGCCAAATGACAACATAACGCGCGAGCAGATGGCGGCCATAATCTGCCGCTATGCCGACTATGCCGGCATAAAGCTGTCCGACGACACGCCGGCTGTTACCTTTGCCGACAGTGCGCAGATATCAAAGTACGCAGTCGATTATGTTACGGCGCTCCAGCGCGCAGGCATAATATGCGGAAAGCAGAACGCCGACGGAAGCTACAGCTATTATCCGAAATCGTTTGCAACGCGCGAGCAGGCATGCAAGGTGCTCAGTCTTATATAAAATCGTTGAATAATATGTTAAAAAACCGTGGGAGACCACGGTTTTTTATTGCAAAGAGTATAGACGTTTAGTATAATATATCTAATAAATATATTTAAGGCAGGTAGGCTATGGCGTACGTTGAATTTGAAAAAGTTAAAAAGACATATCACATGGGCGAGGTGAGCATTGAAGCACTCAAGGATGCGACTTTTGAGATCGAAAAGGGCGAAATATGCGTTATTGTCGGCGCATCCGGTGCAGGAAAAACCACGCTTCTGAATATCCTCGGCGGTATGGACAGCCTTACATCCGGCCGCGTTGTGCTCGATGGGAAAGAAATATCCTCGTATAACGCAAACGAACTTACGACCTATCGCCGTTATGATGTGGGCTTTGTGTTCCAGTTTTATAACCTTGTTCAGAACCTCACAGCCATTGAAAACGTTGAGCTTGCCGCACAGATATGCAAAAACCCGATGGACGCTGCGGAGGTCATAGACCTTGTCGGTCTGCACGACAGGGCGCAGAATTTCCCGGCGCAGCTTTCCGGCGGCGAGCAGCAGCGCGTTGCGATAGCGCGTGCGCTGGCAAAAAATCCGAAGCTCATGCTCTGCGACGAGCCGACCGGCGCGCTTGACTATAACACCGGCAAGGCGGTGCTCCAGCTTTTGCAGGATTGCAGCCGCAAAAACGGCATGACCGTTGTTATCATAACCCACAATCAGGCGCTCACCGCAATGGCGGACAGGGTGGTTTCCGTGAAAAGCGGCGTAGTCACCGACGTAAGCCTGAACGCGCACCCGACCCCCATTGAAGACATAGAGTGGTAAAGCGATGAACGAATCCATCATTAAGCTCACAAAACGAGAGATCAGCAGCAGCCTCGGACGCTATCTTGCGATATTTGCAATAATAGCGTTGGGGGCCGGCTTGTTTGTCGGTCTGCGCCTGTCGCGTCCCGATTTTCTCGAAACCTATAATAACTACACGCACGAGACTAATTTTTATGACTTTAGGCTTGTTTCAACGCTCGGCCTGACGGACGATGACCTTGCCGAAGTCAAGAAGCTTGACGGGGTGAAGCTTGCCGAGGGCGCTGTCGGGGCGGATTTCCTGTTTAATACCGCCGACGAGGATAACCTCATAATGATGGCGCAGAGCATACCCGAAAATGTGAACCAAATTAAGCTGAAGGCAGGCCGCATGCCGGAAAAGGCAAACGAGTGTCTCGCCGACCCTGATATGTATTCAAAAGACGATATCGGAAGTACAATAAAGCTTTCGAAGGATAACAGCGAGCAGACTTTTGATACCTTTGCGTATGACGAATATACGATCGTCGGGCTTGCCGACAGCGTTTTGTATATCAATATGGAGCGCGGCTCGAGCACGCTCGGAAACGGAAGCGTGAAGGGCTATATCTATATCCCGGCGGACGGCTTTTCGACGGATTACTACACGGATATCTATGTCTGCGTCGAGTCCGAGGGCTATGTTTACTCCGATGAGTACGAGCAAAGCACGAAAAAATATGTTGACGGGCTTGAAAAATTCATGTCCGAGCGCGCCGTGATACGGCGTGACGCTATTATTGACGACGCAATGTCGCAGCTTGATGATGCAAAAAAGCAGTATGAGGACGGAAAGACGCAGTACGATGCAGCCAAGGCTGAGTATGATGCCGGCTACGCAGAGTATGTGCAGAAAAAGAGCGACACCGAGGCTCAGCTTGAACAGGCACGCAAGGAGATCGAGAACGCAGAAAGCATGATGGGTAACTCATCCGTTATCGATCAAAAGCAGGCAGAGCTTGACGCGGCAAAGGCGGAGCTTGACAAGGGGCAGGCCGAATACGAGAGAGGCCTGCAACAGTTCAATGCCAAGGCAAAGCTCGCCTACGGCGCGGTGGATGAGCAGATAGCTTATTACGAAAACCGCATAAGCGATAAACAGAACGATATTGCTGCGCAGAATGCCGAGATCGAAAGCCTCAATGCGCAGCTTGCCGAAGCTCAGGCAAACGGTGATAGCTTAAAGGCAAGGCTCATAGAGTGGAAGATCAAAACTGCAAACGACCGCATCAGCCGTGATAATGCGGATATCGAGCGCTATAACGAGCGCCTTGAGGTCCACCGTCAAAAGCGTGCCGAGGTCGATGCCGAGCTTGAGCCGTATCGCAAGCAGCTTGAGGATGCAAAGGCTCAGCTTGACGCAGGCTATGCCCAGATAGAGTCCGGACAGGCGGAGCTTGATGCTGCGCGCGAGATGATAAGCAGCGGCGGCGCACAGCTTGAGGCGGCAAAAAAGCAGTATGAGCAGGGCAAGGCGGAGGCCGAGCGCGGCTTTGCCGAGGCGGAAAAGGAGCTTGCCTCCGGCAAGGCTCAGCTTGATACGGCAAAGGCAGAGCTTGATAAGGGCGCAGCAGAGCTTGATTCTGCCGAAAAGCAGATAAAAAATATAAACCACGCCGATACGTATGTGCTCGACCGCGATACAAACGCGGGATATGTCTGCTTTGAAAGCGACACAAACGTTGTCCAGAGCGTGGCGTCCGTGTTCCCGGTGTTCTTTTTCCTCGTCGCGGCGCTCGTGTGCCTTACGACGATGACGCGAATGATAGCCGACCAGCGTACTCAGATAGGCATTATGAAGGCGCTGGGCTATTCTTCGGGCGCAATAATTGGGAAGTATATGTTCTATTCCGGCAGCGCAACCGTGTTGGGCAGTATTTTCGGCATTGCGGCAGGAAGCTTTGCGTTCCCTGCGATAGTCTGGTTCGGATACGGGCTGATATACAATCTTTCCGGACTTACGTTCACAATGAACTGGCCGTTGGCGCTTGGAATAACGGCCGCAAACCTTTTGGTAACGCTGCTTGTTACATGGTACTGCTGCGCAAAGGAGCTTAAGTGCGCTCCGGCGGATCTCATCCGCCCGAAAGCGCCCGAGGCCGGAAAGCGCATTCTGCTCGAGCGTATACCCACGGTGTGGAACGATATGAGCTTCATGCAGAAAGTATCGGCGCGCAATATCATGCGCTATAAAAAGCGCATATTCATGATGCTTCTGGGCATCGGCGGCTGCACGGCGCTTGTTCTGACGGCGCTTGGCCTTAATGATACGATCCAGAACGTCGTGACGCGGCAGTATGACGATATAATCCTCTATGATTATGAGATCACGATGGCGTATGACATGAATGAGGAAGAGCAGGAGATATTCTTCCGTGACGCAGGAGACGATATAAAGGATGCAGTGTTTCTCTATCGTGGCCTTGCGGAGGTGTCCGGCAGCGATGCCATAAAAAGTGCAACGCTCACCGTGACCGACGGCAAGAAGCTTTGCAAGTACATTGACCTTAGCTATGACGGAGAACCCATCGACTATCCCGGCAGGGGCGAAGCGGCAATTAACTATAACCTTGCCCGGCAACTCGGCGGAATTGAAGTCGGCGATGAGATAAAACTGACGACCTCCGAAAAAAAGGAGCTTACAGTTACGGTCAGCGCCCTTTTTGATAATTATGTTGACAGCTTTGTTTTCATCTCGCCTGAAACCTGTGAGGAGCAGCTCGGCGAAGTGCCGGAGTATAAGTCCGCGCTTGCAAACGCACCCGACGGGGCTGATGTAAACCGCTGCGCCGAGGCTCTTACCCATGATGTGGACGGCGTTCGCGGCGTGATGCTGAGCGTTGACACCAAGGCGCGCATGAGCAGCATGATGGACGGCCTGCTCGTTGTCGTTGCGGCGATCATCCTCTGCGCCGGACTTCTGGCGTTTACAGTGCTTTATAACCTGACGAATATCAACATATCCGAGCGCATACGCGAGATAGCGACGCTCAAGGTGCTGGGCTTTTACCCAAATGAGGCGGCACACTACGTTTTCCGTGAAAATCTTATTCTTACGGGAGCCGGAGCGGTGTTCGGCCTTGGTCTCGGCGTTGCGCTGCACGCCTTTGTCATGAATGCGATAAAGGTCGATATGATGTATTTCAAGCCGCACATAAGCTTTTTGAGCTTTGCCGTTTCTATCGTCATAACCTTTGTGTTCGCCATGATAGTAAACGCCATCATGCGCCGCAGGATAGACAATATCGATATGGCCGGCGCGCTGAAATCCATAGAGTAATTTGACAACGTGCGGAGAATATATTATATTTAAATGTAATTAATTTAGAATATCAGGGATGCATGATATGGAAAATTTGCAAACTTCGCTGCCCGGCTGGGAGATAGTGCGCTGCATCGGCAGCGGCAGCTCCGGCAAGGTATACGAGCTGAAGAAAAAAGATGAATACGGCGGCGACTTTCACTGTGCGCTCAAGGTCATAAGCGTTCCGGGCTCGCAGAAAGAGTATGACGAGATGCTCGAGAGCATGAGCGAGTTTGCCATGCGCGCAAAGCTCCGCGAAAAAGTCGAGGAGATCAGCAACGAGTATCGTCTGCTCGGCGCTCTGCGCGGCCACCCGAACGTTGTCAACTGCGAGGATCAGATGATCATTCCACACGAAAACGACATGGGCTGGGATATTTATATCCGCATGGAGCTTTTGCAGTCTCTGCCGGATTATGTCCGCGAAAACGGTATGACGGTCGACAGCGTTATTAAGCTCGGCAGCGACATGTGCTCGGCGCTCGAGCTTTGCCGCGAGAATAATATAATCCATCGCGACATTAAGCCGCAGAATATCTTCGTCAGCCGCTATGGTGTGTTTAAGCTCGGCGACTTCGGCGTGGCTAAAGCCTCCACAATACGCACCTCGGCCGATAAGGTCGGAACCTATTCGTACATGGCGCCCGAGGTCTACAAGGGCAAGGGCTATGACGACCGCGTGGATATATACTCTCTGGGCATGGTGCTCTATTGGCTGCTGAACGATCGGCGCGGCCCGTTCCTGCCGATGCCGCCCCAGGTGCCGACGCCCGAGCAGATCACCGATGCGCAGATACGCCGCTTCCGCGGCGAGATCCTGCCGCAGCCGAAAAACGGCAGCGCGGCGCTGAAAAAGGTGGTCATGACGGCGTGCAGCTATAAAATAGCCGACCGCTATGCAGGGCCGACGGAGCTTAAAAAAGCTCTTTCGCTCGCAGCGTCGGGCAGGGCAGAGCCGGAGCCTGCTCCGGCCTCGTTCGGCAGCGACGATATGACCGTGCGTGAGGATTTCAAGGCCGATCTGTGCCCTGAATACATACCCGAAGCGCCGGCCGAACCGCGACTGCAGCCCAAGCCGAAGCAGAAGCCGCGTCCCGAGCCTGCCCAGCCGAAAAAAGCTCCGCCCAAGCAGCCGGAGCCTGAGAAAAAGCCGAAAAAGTCCATGTTTGGATATATACTTGCGCTTGTGCTCATCCTTGCGGCCATGGCAACAGCGGTGATCATTTTTGCACTGTCCGGCAACAATGACGGAGGCAAGGATGATACGCCGACGGCAAGCGCCGCCCCCACGCCGACGGCAACTCCGGAGCCTGAGAAGCTCGACGTAAAATCCGTCGTTCTCAGCTCACCGAGCCTCACGATGACGGTCGATGACGAGGCTCAGCTCAAGGTCAGCTGTATGCCCGAGCCGTCCGCCGGGCAGAAAGAACCGGAGTATATCTGGAAAAGCAGCGATACGAGCATAGTCACCGTTTCGCAGGATGGCGCGCTCAAGGCCGTGAGCGAAGGCTCGGCAACAATCATGGTCTATGTCAGCGACAAGATGGAGGTTTACGATCAGTGCACCGTCATTGTCGAGCACCCCAAGGTCACGGAGCTGAGCATCGAGGAGATGCCCGTCAAAACCGTGTACACCGTCGGCGAAGAGCTTGATACGACCGGCCTTGTGCTCAGAGCGTATTACAATAACGGCTCTGCAAAGCGCATAACCGACCCGAGCGAATACACGGTCGAGTGCGACATGACCGGCCTTGGAAACCGCGAAGCGACCGTCACTTATGACGGAAAGACCGTCACATATACTGTAAGAGTCAGCCTGTTCGGATGAATTTAGCGCCCACTTGTCAACTTAAGTCAATGTGCACTAATAAATGCAGCTAAAATTTGTTTAGTATCACAATTTAACAAGTGGGCAAAATGTGGTATAATAACATAAAAAGAGGCCGAAACGAGCGTTTCGACCAAAATACAACCTGTATGCTCGGCTTTATCGTGATCCCTCGATCGGAAACGATATGCCCACAAAATACAAACGCACCGCACGGTTATCCCCCGTGCGGTGCAACTTTTTTGCCCTTTTTAACTCTCAAAACTATCAAAAGTGTACTTTTTGATAGTAAACCTGTTGCACGAAAAACGAGTTTGAAAGTGCTAACGACTGGCAAAAATGCAAGTATTTTTAGACAAAACAGGCGGTAAAGTATTGCTTTTTTGTGAATATTCTGTTACCATATTATGTAATTACAGCTGATACCAAAAAGTACACCTTTTGATACCTGATCTTATAAAAAATAAATTTTTGGGAGGAAAAGATGAAAAAACGAGCATTAAGTCTGCTGCTTGTGTTGCTAATGGTCATGAGCTTAGTACCCATGAGCGCACTGGCGGTACAGAATTACCAAGCAAATGAAGAGCCTGCATGGGAGCAGTACACAGTCAGTGCTGTTGACTATGAGCATGCCTGTTTTTCTTTTGTGGCTGTGTTCGGGAAAACGGTTAATATTTCCAAAACCGGTATTGATCTTTATAATAAGGATGGAAAGCTCACTTACTCAGCCGAGAAAACGATTAGTATATCCTCGTCTCGGATAAAGCTTGATTACACGGTGCCATATAAAGGAAAAACCTTGATGACTGCCGAGCTTTATGTTGTTGCTGATGGTAAAAAATATGGATACAGCGTGGAGTTTAATATGATTCACATCCATGATACGGGCGATAAGATCATAGACCCAACATGCACCGAAGGAGGCTATACGCTGCACGGCTGCACATGTGAACCAAACGCCTATAAAGATACCTACACTTTAGCTCTCGGCCACGAGTTCGCCGACGGCAAATGCACACGCTGCGGCATTAGTGTGCTCGACGCGTTTACGGATGTGAAGAAAGGCTCATACTGCTCCGATGCGGTGCAGTGGGCGGTGGCAAACGGCATAACCAACGGCACGGATGCAACGCATTTCTCCCCGAACGCGACCTGCACACGCGGTCAAGTGGTAACATTCATGTATCGCGCCGAAGGTGAACCGGCAGTCGGCGGAAGTAACGGATTTGTTGACGTAGCCGCCGGTTCGTATTGCTACAACGCCGTGCAGTGGGCAGTGGCAAAAGGCATCACCAAGGGAACCGATACGACGCACTTCTCGCCGAATGCAACCTGCACTCGCGGCCAGGTCGTAACATTCCTGTACAGAGCAGAATAAGCGCAGTAAACAAAAAATAGCACCCCATCGGGGTGCTATTTTTCCAGACTGTCGAAAAACTATGCGGCAAATGAAAAGTAATAGAGTAGCAGGGGAACTCGAGGGGGCAAAGGCCCCACTCGTGATTGGATTAATAGCCATCAAAAATGCCTGATTTATCAGGCTTTTTGACGAGCGTAGCGAGATTTTTCGCGAAAACGTGTTTTCACAAAAAATGTGGCGTTTTTGAAGCGTGTAAAAAAGTCACAGACTTTTTTAACACGCTGAAAAAATAGCACCCCATCGGGGTGCTATTTTTTTTTGACTTTATTACTCTTCCCAGTTGTGCCACACGTTCTGGACGTCGTCATTATCCTCGAACATGTCGAGCATTTTCTGCATGTTCTTGATATCGTCCTCATTGGTGAGCTTTATGTAGCCGTTCTGGGGCAGCATTTCGACCTGAGCCGAGAGAAGCTTGTAGCCTGCTGCACTGATCTTCTCGGCAACGGGGGAAACATCGTCGGGAGCGGTGTAGACAACGAAGGTCTCGCCGTCGGGCTCGAAATCGTCAGCGCCGGCATCGAGAACTTCCATCATCACTTCATCCTCGTCAAGATCTTCGTCCTCGTTGTCGATGACGATGACGCCCTTCTTATCGAACGACCAGGAAACACAGTTTGCAGCGCCCATGTTTCCGCCGTACTTATCGAAGTAGTGGCGGATCTCGCCCGCCGTGCGGTTGCGGTTATCGGTCATGGTCTCGACAATGACTGCAACGCCGGAGGGGCCGTAGCCTTCATAGACGATCTTCTCGTAGTTATCGGTGTTGCCTGCGCCCAGCGCCTTGTCGATCGTGCGCTTTATGTTATCGTTGGGCATGTTAGCAGCCTTTGCCTTGGTGATGACCGCAGCCAGACGCGAGTTGTTGTTGGGATCGCCGCTGCCGCCCTCTTTAACGGCAACGATCATTTCACGGGCGATTTTTGTGAAAGCCTGCGCGCGCTTTGCGTCGGCTGCGCCCTTAGTTTTCTGTATATTATGCCATTTGGAATGTCCGGACATATAAAACAGCTCCTCTAATAGTATTATTGCGAATTAACGGCAATTATTTTACCACAATTCCTTGCCCATTACAAGGGTAAATTACCTGATTTCGCGGCACTCGAGATAATAGCGCTTATCGTTGCCGTGGCCGATGGAAAAGCTTTTCTTTGGGAACGGACCGCTTTTCATGACGGATGAAAACAGCTCCGATTTTTCCATGCGCGGCAGGAGAATGCCTGCGCAGCCGAAGCGCTGCGACATTTCAACGCACTCGCAGTCGCCGTGGATATAGTCGATATATCCGCCGTGACGCTCTGTGTATGCCTTGCAGAAGTCCTCGCATTTTCCGATAAGCTCGCCGATCGTAAGGCCGGATATATTAAGCCGCTCGATGCCCTCGCCGGTGACAAGATCAATGCTCCGGCCTTCGCCGATGTTGTCGGCAAAAAAGGCCTTTGCCTCGGCAAAAAACATTTCGGCTTCCGTATCGAATATAACCTTGTGTATCGGTTCGAAGGTTATGGCGTCATCGTGGATGTTAACAAGCTCGGCAAGTGCATAGCGCGCAGGTGCAGTTTCATATTCAGACTCCGGCAGCGTCTTTTTGACCTCTTCCCAATGCCGCTTTGCGGCGGCAAGACTGTGATTTCCGTCGCCCATGGCAAAGACTATCGCGTTATCCGCCGAGCCGTATTTGCGCTGCAAAACGGCCTCGTCGCCAAGCTTTTCGGCAGCCTTTGCAAGCTTTTCGGTGTCGGCTACGAGCCAGCCGGTGATGCTGCCGCCGTCCTGCATCAGCTCAAAGTCATAGACCTTTTCGCCTTTCGTGACGGAGGAAAAAACGATGTTATCCGCATCATCCATGAATATCATGATGTGCGGCATCTCAAGCGGAGCGTTCCGGCGGATGCGGATGCGCGGCGGCAGTCTATCCTCAACGGTGTGCTCGGTCGCACGGATAGGGCTGTGCGTGCCCTCGGCCCAGTCATAGGCCTCAAGATCGAACATGCCCATTATGCCGCGGCGCACCGCACCGTTTTTTAGCGTGCGCTCAAGGTAAATATAGCTGTCGGGATATGTTTTGAAAACTCCCTCGTCAATATAGAGCTGCATCGCTGCGTTTATCTTAATGCTTTCAGTTTCCGGATCCTTTGTGCCAAGCTCGGCCTCGGGCAGCATCATATGAAGCGTTGACGGTGCGTCGCCGACTATGCTGCGCACCTGCTGCCAGTATTCCGGCTCGGATGTGAACTGGTCACAGGCGACAACGCTCCAGCGATGCATGTCGCAGTTCGGCAGCATTATATCAGCCGGTTTGAATATCTTCATATCACAGCACCTCCAGTGCTATCTGCGTCCAGGTTTCCATGCTGCCGTAATTTTCTTGCAGCTCGGCCTTGGTCATCCACAGTCCCTCAAGCTTTTCGGTCTCCTTGACGGATACCTCGCCATCGACGGGGAGGGTAAAGCATGCGCCGAGGTGGACGCTGCCGACGGCGTTCGAATCGTCGTTTATAAATCCGCAGGGGCTAAGCTCGCCGTGCTTGTCAAGTGCGACCTCCTCATGGATCTCACGCCAAAGGCCGCGCATGAGAAGATCACCCTGCTCGTCAACGGGGTTTATATGTCCGCCGATGCCGATGGAAATTTTCCCGTGCAGGCGCGCCTCGCCACCTTTGCTGAGCCTGCGTGTGACGAAAACCTCATCGCCGCGGCGCAGGATAACATAGGGGATTATCTGCTTATAGTCCGGGCGCTGCTCGGCCTCGTCGCGCGGCATGAACTCGTGCTCGGCTTTTATGATCTCGAAAAGCTCCTGCGCGCACTCTGTTATAAGGCCGTTGCGGCCGGATATGTAACGCTCAATTTTTTTGCGTTCTACAACCAATACCTGTTCCATTATTCTTCCCACTTTGCAGCTCTTTCAACTGCGCGCAGCCACTTTTTGTGCAGCGCGGCAGCTTCGGTGACATCCATCTCGGGCGTAAACACGCGGTCGGATTCGCGAATGCTGGCAATGTCGCCGATGTCCTTCCACACGCCCACTGCAAGACCGGCGAGGAACGCCGCGCCGAATGCCGTGGTCTCGACCATCTTGGGACGGTCAATGGGCTTGCGGAGAATATCCGACTGGAACTGCATCATAAAATTGTTTACCGATGCGCCGCCGTCAACGCGCAGAACGCTCAGCGGCTCGCCGGCGTCCTTCTCCATTGCGTCGAGCAGATCCTTGACCTGATAGGCGATGCCCTCGAGCGCCGCGCGTGCGATGTGCGCTCTTGTTGAGCCGCGAGTCAGACCGACTATCGCGCCGCGCGCGTACATATCCCAGCGCGGTGCGCCGAGACCCGTGAACGCCGAAACGAGATACACTCCGCCGTTATCGGGAACGGAGGTAGCAAGCGTTTCGCACTCGGAGCTTGTGCTCAGAAGTCCGACCTCGTCGCGCAGCCACTGAATGGAGCTGCCGGCATTGAATACGCTGCCCTCAAGCGCGTAGGTGGTTTTGCCGCCGATCGACCACGCAACGCTCGTAACAAGGCCGCTTGCGCTGCGAACGGACTGATCGCCGGTGTTGAGGAGAGTAAAGCAGCCTGTTCCGTAGGTGTTCTTTGCCTGCCCCTTTTCTATGCAGCCCTGACCGATGAGCGCTGCTGCCTGGTCGCCTGCGCTGCCGCAAACGGGAACGCCTGCGAGCATCTCAAGCCCGGTTATTCCGGGCGCGACCTTGCCGTAGATCATCGAGGACGGCACGGGCGTCGGGAGCATCGACATGGGGATGCCGAGCTTTTCGCAAAGTATCTTGTCCCATTTGAGCTCGTTTATGTCAAACAGCATCGTGCGCGAGCAGTTGGAGTAGTCGGAAACATGCGCCTTGCCGCCGGTGAGATTCCAGATCAGCCACGAATCGACGTTGCCGAAAAGCAGCTCGCCGCGCTCGGCGCGCTCGCGCGCACCCTCGACGTTGTCGAGTATCCACTTGATCTTGGTGCCGGAAAAATATGCGTCTATGAGAAGGCCGGTTTTATCGCGGACATAGTCGCCTATGCCGTCGGCCGCGAGCTTATCGCAGATAGGCGCTGTGCGTCTGCACTGCCAGACGATGGCGTTATACACAGGCTTGCCTGTGTTTTTATCCCAGACTATCGTAGTCTCACGCTGGTTTGTTATGCCTATGCCGGCTATGTCCGTAGGGGAAAGCTCGCTTTTTTCAAATGCCTCGGCAAGGGCGCGAAACTGCGTTTCCAATATGACCATCGGGTCGTGTTCGACCCAGCCGGGCTTGGGATATATCTGTGGAAAAGGATACTGCGCTATAGTTACAGGCTTACCCTTTGCATCAAAAATTATCGCTCTTGAGCTGGTCGTTCCCTGATCGAGTGCGACAACATAACCGTTCATATGATTACCTCCATACTGATTTTGCTAATTCCGTTGCATTTTGCTGCAAGTATGCTATAATTCATATAATAACATATACGGAGGTCGTTTTCCATGCCTAGTTTCAATGATTTTTATTTTAATTCAAGCACGGGCAAAAACCGCATCCATGTTCGCAGATGTGTTCCCGACGGGCAGGTGCGCGCGGTCGTGCAGATAATGCACGGTATTGCCGAGCACATAAGCCGCTATGATGAGTTTATGGCGTTTCTTGCGTCTAACGGTTTCGTTGCCGTCGGCACAGACCATCTCGGCCACGGTCAGAGCATTGAAAAGCCCGAGCAGATGGGCTTTTTCGCCGAGAAAAACGGTTGGGATTATATCTTAAAGGACGAGGAGATACTTCGTCTTGCAATGAAGCAGACCTATCCGAATGTTCCGTTTGTCCTGTTCGGACACAGCATGGGCAGTTTCATGGCGCGCACGCACATTATCCGTTATCCCGGCGGTTTTGATGCGGCAATAATAAGCGGCACGGGCAATCAGGGCGCGGCACTCGTAAACGGCGGCCTTTTCATGGGAAATCTCGTCACGGCTCTCAAGGGCGCGCATCATTACAGCAAGTTCCTCAATAACCTCGCCTTCGGAAGCTATAATAAGATATATGAAAATCCGCGTACCGAGTATGATTGGCTCACGCGTGATACGGAGGTTGTGGATAAATATATTGCCGATCCTCTCTGCGGATTTATCCCCTCGTGCAGCCTGTTCAGGGATATGATGACGGGCGTTAAGTTCATTACAAACGTCAATAATCTCAAGTCAATGAAGAAGGATATGCCCGTTTACTTTATGTCCGGCGATAAGGACCCCGTCGGTGAATGCGGCAAGGGCGTTAAGCTTGCGTACGAAAACTTCAAAAAGGCCGGCATGAAGGATGTCTCCATAAAACTATATAAGGACGGCCGCCACGAAATGCTCAACGAGATAAACAAGGCTGAGGTCTATGCCGATATCCTCGCTTGGATAAACAGCAGGATCTGATCTTAAATATTCAGACACCGCACGGAAAACCGTGCGGTGTTTTTTTACTTTCTGCGCCTGTTTCTGCGCCTGTTTCTGCGCTTTCTGAGCTTCCTCGGGTCGGGGATGAGCACGCCCACGGCAATGTAGCCGATAACAAACAGCAGTATGACTGATATAACAAGAACAACACTTTCAATGTCCATAACGGCACCTCATCTCTTGGTCCAAAGCTGCGGAGACAGCAGCAGAAGCAGGGGGTATATCTCAAGCCTGCCGAGCAGCATGGCAAATGACAAAACAAGCTTTGAAAACGCCGAATAACCGGCAAAGCTCAAGCTCGGGCCGACTTGCCCGAAGCCGGGGCCGATGTTGTTCACGCAGCTCACGGTAGCCGAGAAGTTGGTCTCTATCCCGAACGGCTCAAAGCTTATGAGCAAAAATACGGCTCCTATGACCGCAATATACAGCGCAAAGTAAGAAAGTATCTGCCTTTCGCCCTGCGCGTCAACGCGCCGGCCGTTTAAAATAACAGAGCTTACCTCGCGCGGACGCAGAGCATGGCGCAGGTCGTTGCGCGCTATCTGCGCAAGCACTGTAACGCGGCTCATTTTAAGACCGCCTGCCGTTGAACCCATGCAGCCGCCAAAGAACATAAGGATGAGCAAAACGGCCTTTGCAAGACTCGGCCAGGCATCAAAATCCGCGGTGGCGTAGCCTGTCGTCGTGACGATGGAAGATACCTGAAATGCGGAAAGCCTCACCGCGTCGGCAATGCTGCCGTACAGCGGCATGATGCTCAGCGCGATGATTATCATTGCCGCAAGGCTTATGCCCAGATAGCATTTAAGCTCGTTTGACTTGAGCACCTCGCGCCATCTTTTGATAAGCAGCAGATAGTACATGTTAAAGCTCACGCCGAACAGCAGCATAAACACGGTTATCACCCATTGGCAGAAGTGCGAGTATGACGCGATACTGTCGGCCTTGATCCCAAATCCGCCGGTGCCGGCCGTGCCGAGCGCGTGAACGATGCTGTCAAACAGCGGCATGCCGCCGCATAAAAGGAGCACCGCTTCGAGCACGGTGAGGGCAAGATATATGTAATACAGGATCTTTGCCGTTCCGCTTGCCCGGGGGGTGAGCTTATCCACATTGTGCCCCGGCATCTCAGCGCGGAGAATGTTCACCGAGCGCTCAGGCGTTTTTTCCATTACGGCCATTATGAACACAAGCACGCCCATGCCGCCGACCCAGTGCGTGAAGCTGCGCCAGAATAACAGACCGTGGCCGAGCGCTTCAACATCCGTGAGGATCGATGCGCCCGTTGTCGTAAAGCCGGAAACGGTTTCAAAAAACGCATCTATAAACGACGGTATACTGCCGCTTATGACAAACGGCAATGCGCCGAACAGCGATATTCCTATCCATGACAGAGCCACTATCGCAAGTCCGTCGCGAGTGTACAGGTTCTTGCTCTCGCTGCGGCAGAAACGTTTGAGCGCCGCTCCTATAGCGGCGGAGGAAGCGGCAGATATCGCAAATGCAAGTGCGCAGCTTTCGCCGTAGATCAGCGAAACGGCAAGCGGAAGCAGCATAAGCGCGGCCTCGAGAAGAAGCACTCTGCCGACTGTATGAAAAACAAGCTTTATCTTCATTTTGCTATCACATCCGAAAGATCGTACAGCTTTCTGCCGGCAGCAATTATTATCACGCGGTCGTCGGGCAATATAACGTCGTCGCCGCAGGGGATGATGTTCTTGCCGCCGCGGATTATTCCGGCCAACAGAATGTCGGGCTTGAGGTCAAGCTGCTTTACGGGAATGCCCGTGTAGCCGAAATCGGGAGAAACGATAAATTCAAGCGCCTCGACCTTGCCGTTCATGAGGCTGTAAAGCGTTTCTACTCTGCTGCCCATGGAGTTTTGCAGCGCACGGGCGTATCTAAGCAGAACGTCGGCAGTTATGTGCTTTGGCGATACGGTGCACTCAACGCCCAGATGCTCCGAAAGCTCGTGGTATGCGTCCTGGTTGAGCTTGGCGATAACCTTCGGCACGCCGCGGTCGAGCGCGTAGTACGAAAGCAGCAGGTTTTCCTCGTCCATTCCCGTGAGCGCAACGAACGCATCGGCACCGTCCAGCCCCTCCTCGTCGAGAAGCTCGTGCTGCGAACCGTCGCCGTGAATGACCACGGCGCTGCCGCCGAGCGCGGCGGATATATCGTCGCAGCGCTTTGCGTCCTTTTCGATTATTTTTACGCCGTTTCCGCTGCGGATAAGCTCATCGCTCAAGTATTCCGCTATGCGGCTAGCGCCGAGCAGCATCACGTGCTTTGTGCGCTTTTGCAGTATGCCCATGTTGCCGAGCAGCTTCTGCATATCCTCGGGCGCGGCTATAAGGCCGAGCTTATCTCCTGCACGCAGCACAAAGCTTCCGCGAGGAATGTACGCGGTCTTGTCACGCAGCACTGCGCACACAAGAAATGATGCCCCACTTTTTGCTCTCAGCGCCGAAAGCTCAACTCCATCGAGCGCAGAGCCGGGCTTGACGCTCATTTCGGCCATCTCAAAGCGGCTTCTTGTAAAGCTCTCTGATTTTACGGCCGAGGGAAACTTCAGAATATTGTATATGGCCTTTGCCGTAAGTCTTTCGGGATTGATGACCATCGAAAGCTCAAGCTGATTTTTGATAAAGTCAAGATTTTCACTGGTGTATTCGCTGCCGCGTATGCGCGCAACGGTGTGCTTTGCACCCATTCGCTTTGCAAGAAAGCAGCTTAGCATGTTTATCTCGTCCGAGCCAGTTGCCGCGATGAAAAGCTCGGCGCTGTCGGCTCCTGCGTCCGACAGAGTTTTGAAATGCGTGCCGGCAGCGCATATGCCCATGACATCGTAGTTTGTGCTGACGCTGTCTATGACCTCACGGTTGGAGTCAACAACAACGATCTCATGTCCCTCGCTTATAAGGCTTTGCAGAATGCTTTGGCCAATTTTACCGCAGCCGACTATAATGATTTTCATAAATCGCGCCTCGTTTGATCTTTTTGTGATTAGACTATAGCATTGTGATTAGACTATAGCATTGTGATTAGACTATAGCACCGACGGCATTATAATGGGATTAGAGGATCGCCCAAAACATTAAAGTTTCATTAAAACACAGACTAAAAATGGGAAAACGGTTTTCTGGCGCCGCTTTATATGCTATAATTGCGGCAGAAATGAGGTGGAAGAATGCAGCGCGAGGAAAAAATACTTGTGTGCCTGTCCGGCTCGCCGACAAATGCGCGTGTCGTCAGAGCGGCAGCCAAAATAGCCGAGGCATTCCACGGAACGCTCACGGCGCTTTTTGTTGAGCCTGCAAATTATGCTGCCGAGCCTGACAGCCGCCTTGCGGAGAATATCCGGCTTGCAAAGCAGCTCGGAGCACAGATCAGAACGCTTTACGGAGATGATGCCGCGGCAGTCATAGCCGAGTATGCGCGCGTTTCCGGTTCGACAAAGATAGTGATAGGACGAAGCCCCGGCAAGCGCGGCATTTTTTCAAAAAAGAGCATAGTCGATCGCTTGGGTGAGCTTGCATCCGATATAGACATATATATAATCCCAGACAAAAGCGAGACCTCGGATACGCCGCGCGGCTCGGCACGCAGTCAGGAGCAGCTCAGTCTTCGCGATGCGCTTATAACCGCCGTTATGCTTGCTTTCTGCACAGGCATAGGCTATTTGTTCTCCGATCTTGGATTTTCTACGGCAAACGTTATAGTTATTTATATAATCGGCGTTCTCGGCATTGCCATGCTCACCGCCGGACGCAGCTACAGTCTTGCAGCGTCCATACTCTCGGTCCTGATATGCAACTTCTTTTTCACGGAACCGTATTTTTCGCTGTTTTCGGACCCGAGCCATATTATGACGTTCATCGTCATGTTTGCAGCGGCGTTTTTCATATCGTCTATAACGGCAAGAATAAAGCGCCAGACGCATCAGACGGCGCTGAGAGTGTACAGAACCGAAATACTTCTCGAAACAAGCCAGAAGCTTCAGCAGGCGATAGGTACAGAGCAAATACTTACCGTGACTGCCGGGCAGCTTGTCAAGCTGCTTGAGTGCAGCGTTCTGATATACCCCGTTGAAAACGGCGATTTGAGCGAGCCGATGCTGTTTCCCGTGAACGAAAACGCCGGCTTTGACGATTATCTTACGCAGTATGATCGCGACAGCGCACGGTGGGTGTTAGAGAACGACCGCCGCGCCGGAAACGGAACGGATACGCGGCAGAAATCAAACGGAATTTACATGGCCATCCACGCAAACGGCAGAGTGTTTGCCGTTGCAGGCGTAGCCATGAAAGCCATCCCGATGCTTGAAAGCTTTGAAAAGACATTGACTGTTGCGATACTTGACGAGTGTGGCCTTGTGCTTGAAAATGAGTATAACCGCATCGAAAAGCGCAGGATCGAAGAAAAGGCAAGAGCCGAGGAGCTACGGTCAAACCTTCTGCGTGCCATATCTCACGATCTGCGTACGCCGCTGACGAATATATCCGGCACCGCGGCGCTGCTAATGGAAAACGAGCTTCCCGAGGAAAAGCGCAGACAGATGTATGTTTCGGTGTACGACGATGCGCACTGGCTCATAGACCTTGTTGAAAACCTTCTTTCTATAACGCGCATGGAGGGCGGCAGCAGAATTGAAAACATGCAGCCGGAGCTTCTGGACGATATCTTCCGCGAGGCCGTTTCGCATTCGGACAGGCTGCTGTCGGAGCATGAGCTGGAAGTTAAGCTTGATGATGAGCTGCTCATGGCATATATGGACGCAAGGCTCATAGTGCAGGTTGTAATTAACCTTATTAACAACGCCGTGAAATACACGCCTCGAGGCTCGCATATCTGCCTTGAAGCGTCGGCACGGGATGACAGAGTGCTTATAAGCGTTACCGATGACGGAAACGGCATAAGCGACGAGGCAAAAGAAAAGATATTTGATATGTTTTACACCGGAAACAAAGCAAGCAGCGACGCAAGACGAGGCCTCGGCCTCGGGCTTGCGCTGTGCAAAAGCATTGTTGAAGCGCACGGCGGCAGCATAGAGGTTTCAGATAACACGCCGCACGGCGCGGTGTTTACATTCGATTTGAAAAGGGCGGAGGTGCAGCCTGATGAATAAACCGCAGATACTTATAGTTGAGGATGATAATGCCGTTGCTAATCTTATCTCGGCAACGCTTGAAACGCAGGACTACGCCTATAAGCGCGCAGCTACCGGAGCGGGTGCCGTTATGGAGGCATTATCGTGCAAGCCGGATGTTGTTCTGCTTGACCTCGGTCTGCCGGATATGGACGGAGTTGAGATAATAAAAAAGATCCGTTCGTGGAGCAATATGCCGATCATTGTGGTCTCGGCGCGCAGCGAGGATTTTGACAAGGTCTCGGCGCTCGATGCCGGAGCGGACGATTATCTGACAAAGCCGTTTTCCGTAGATGAGCTGCTTGCGCGCCTGCGCGTTGCACTCAGACGTGTCAGATACGACGGTGACAGGATCGGCGAGGAATACAGCACATACGAAAACGGCGATATGCGTATCGACTATTCGGCCGGCTGCGTGTATATATCCGACGTCGAAATACACCTCACTCCGATAGAGTACAAGCTCCTGTGCCTTCTTGCGAAAAACACCGGCAAGGTGCTCACGCACAATTACATTTTAAAAGAGGTATGGGGAAGCCCAACCGCGTCTGACGTATCGTCGCTTCGCGTTTATATGGCAACACTGCGCCGAAAGCTGGAAAAAAACTCAAACGGCGTTCAGTATATCCAGACTCACGTCGGCATCGGATACAGAATGCTCAGAATAACGAACAAATAACTTGAAAGTGTATGCCATTGAGCACAACTATTAACAGAATTTTCGTGAAATATTGCTCTTTGTGGTGCTAAACTATACACAATATATATTTTGATGGGAGTAAGGCGTATGAACGAAGTTAAATCCCCAAAAAAGCCGATGATGTATTACTATACGATAGCGCTCATCCTTTTGCTTGTGTTCAATTTTGTCGCAATGCCGTGGATAAGTGAGCATCAGATCAAGGAAGTTGACTACAACACTTTTATCAATATGGTAGATAACGGCGAGGTCAGCGCAGTTGAGATCCAAGAGCAGAACAACCGCATTCTTTTCCAGGGAAATGACAACAGCAAGATTTATAAAACCGCCATGCTGCCGGATAACGATCTTGTTTCGCATCTGCTTGAGGCCAATGTTTCCACCACCGGCGAGGAGATCGAGCAGACCTCGGCATTGGTGAGCATCCTTGCGTGGGTTCTGCCTATAATCCTGTTTATTGCGATCGGCCAGTTCATGTCGCGCAAGATGATGGAGAAGATGGGCGGCGGAAACTCCATGATGTTCAACATGGGCAAGTCTAATGCAAGAGTATACGTTAAATCCGCCGAGGGCATTAAATTTGCAGACGTGGCAGGCGAGGATGAGGCAAAGGAAAACCTCTCCGAGATAGTCGATTATCTGCACGATCCCGGCAAATATCGCGAGATCGGCGCGTCAATGCCCAAGGGCATACTGCTTGTCGGCCCTCCGGGAACCGGCAAGACCATGCTCGCAAAGGCCGTAGCCGGCGAAGCGGATGTTCCGTTTTTCTCGATGTCCGGCTCCGAGTTTGTCGAGATGTTTGTCGGCATGGGTGCGAGCAAGGTGCGCGATCTGTTCAAGCAGGCAAAGGAAAAAGCCCCCTGTATAGTTTTCATCGACGAGATCGACGCTATCGGCAAGAAGCGTGACGGTCAGCTTGGCGGAAACGATGAGCGCGAGCAGACGCTTAATCAGCTTCTCACCGAGATGGATGGCTTTGAGGGCAATAACGGCGTAATAATCCTTGCCGCAACAAACCGCCCCGAATCGCTCGACCCGGCGCTCACGCGCCCCGGCCGCTTTGACCGCCGCGTTCCCGTTGAGCTTCCCGACCTCAAGGGCAGGGAGGAGATCCTCAAGGTCCACGCCAAGAAGATAAAGATAGCCGAGGATGTTGATTTTAATAAGATCGCGCGCATGGCCTCCGGCGCCTCCGGCGCAGAGCTTGCAAACATCGTTAATGAAGCGGCCCTGCGTGCCGTGCGTGACGGACGGCGCTTTGCAAGTCAGGCCGATCTTGAAGAGAGCATCGAGGTCGTCATAGCAGGCTACCAGAAGAAAAACGCCATCATGACCGACCATGAAAAGCACATAGTTGCATATCACGAGATAGGCCATGCCCTTGTTGCCGCAAAGCAGACTAATTCCGCGCCCGTGCAGAAGATTACGATCGTTCCGCGCACCTCCGGCGCGCTGGGCTACACCATGCAGGTCGAAGAGGGCAACCACTATCTCATGAGCAAGGCTGAGATAGAAAACAAAATAGCTACCTTCACAGGTGGCCGTGCAGCCGAGGAGGTCGTGTTCGGCTCAGTAACGACGGGCGCATCCAACGATATCGAGCAGGCGACAAAGCTTGCCCGTGCGATGATAACGCGCTACGGCATGAGCGAGGATTTTGACATGGTCGCAATGGAAACGGTAAATAACCAGTATCTCGGCGGCGATACGTCTCTTGCGTGCTCTGCCGATACTCAGGCCGAGATCGACCGTCAGGTGGTCGCGCTTATAAAAAAGCAGCACGATAAGGCGATAAAGATACTCACCGATAACCGCGATAAGCTCGATGAGCTTGCACGGTTCCTGTATGAAAAGGAAACCATAACAGGCGAGGAATTTATGGACATATTAAATAAGTAAACAGCGCATGAAAACGTAAGAAGCCGGGAAGCCCGGCTCCTTGCGTTTTCACCGTTTATCAGGCATGCGATGCTAATGCATGGCAAATGCAAAATGCCGAAACGATGCTGAAATGGAAACCGACAATCACACAGAAATTGTGCAATTATTAAAAAATGCTGAAAAATGCGCAAAAACACGTTGCATTTCGCGTTAATTTGTTGTTAAATAATAATGTTATAAAATAGTTTGACTTGTTGCTCTAATGAGGAAGGCGTATGAACCTTACAGACATTTTATCGGTGCTCGGCGGTGCCGTGCTCGGCGCTGCGGTGGCGTATATCAACATGCGCATAAGCAAAGCGAACATGAACGCGTCAAATATGGCGGCTGTAATGGGCGTTAATATGCTGCGGCTGCTGCTTGATGCGGCTGCTCTTGCCGTTTGCTTCTTTGTTTGCAGGGCGTATGATCTTCCGATGATGGCAACCCTCATTGCGGCGGCCGTCGGTCTGTCCGGCGGCGGAATGCTGTTTTTGAAGATGATGGTCAACAAAACTCAGCCGCAAAGTAAAGATACGGCGGACGGAGGTGAAAAATAATTGAAAGAATTCTTTGAAAACTTTTTGATGCCGACCAAGACTATCTATTCTATGTGGGTGATAATGGCGGTCATTTTGCTGTTTAGCATAATAGCGACGCGCAAGATGAAAGACGTGCCCGGCCCGCTGCAAAACATTGCGGAAATGGCTGTGGGCGGACTTTTGAACTTCTTTGCCGGAGTCCTGGGAGAGAAGAAGGCGCGGCACTATTTCCCGATGCTGGCGTCGTTCTTCATCCTGATCATCGTCTGCAACTATTCGGGACTTATTCCCGGATCGGGAGATCTGTTCACGGTCCCTACATCGGTGCTGACGGTAACGGCGGCGCTGTCGACCATATCTTTTGTCGCCATCCAGTCGTCCGGCATAAAAAAGCATGGCCTTGGCAAATACCTCGGCACGTTCTTCAAGCCATTTGCGTTCCTGTTCCCGATCCTGATCCTCGAACAGTTTACGCGACCGCTTTCCATGGCATTGCGACTTTACGGCAATATCTACGGCGAAGAGCTTGCGGCGGAAACGCTGTTTGAACTGTTCCCGGTAGGATTGCCTATAGTCATGCACATACTTAGTCTTCTGTTCTGCTTCATTCAGGCAATGGTATTTACCATGCTGCTTGCAGTATTCATCAATGAAGCGACCGAAGACGAAGAATAAACAAGTAAATACATACACAATTATAGGAGGAAACACAAATGTCAATAGCACAGGGTCTTATCGCAATAGGCGTTGCACTGGCCATCGGCCTGAGCACGATCGGCGTCGGTATCGGCCAGGGTCTTGCAGCCTCGAAGGCACTTGAGGGTATGGCACGTCAGCCGGATATGAAAGGTCAGCTTCAGTCTGTCATGATCCTTGCAATGGGCTTTATGGAAGCGCTGGCCATCTATGGTCTGGTCATCGCATTCATGCTTATTGCCAAGATGTAAGAATAGAAAAAGCATCTTGAAAGGGGGAGACCAGATTGATTTTAGACATAGTTGGACTGCAGATCAGCGTACCTGAGTTCATACTTACTATTATCAGCTTCTTCCTGTTTATGTTCCTGTTGAACAAATTCCTTTTCAAGCCCGTTCTTAGCTTTATGGACGCGCGCAAGGCACGCATTGACGAAGGCCTTGCCGAGGGAAAGAAGGCCGAGGCAGCACTTGAAGAGAACAAGGCACAGCTTGCACAGGAGCTTGCTCAGACCGGCGCTGATGCACGCGGCGTTATAAACGCGGCGCGCAGCGATGCGGAAAAGGCAAAGGGCGAGGTGCTCAACGCCGCCCATGCCGAGGCCGAGCAGCTTCATAAAAACGTCCGTGAGCGAGTGAAAACCGAGGAAAAGGCCGCCGTCGGCGAAATTGACGGCAGTATGCCCGAGCTTGTCGCTCTGTTGTCCAACCGTCTTGTCGGCGGCGCAGAGGATAACAAGGCGCTCATCGACGATTGTGTCAGCAAAACCAAGGAATGATCCCGATGTATAACAGGAATTACGGGAAAGGAGGGATAGTTCTCAAGTGGATATCATATGGAAAATAGTTAACTTTATCATACTGTTCGGCGCTCTGTATTTCATCTGCCGCAAGATGAATCTTTTCGACAAGATGTTCGGCAGCCGCAGACGCGGCATAGGCGAGGAGATTGAAAATTCCGAAAAGGCAAAGGCGCAGGCCAAAGCCCTCGGAGAGGATATCAAAAAAGCCAGAGCCGAAAACGAAGAGCGCAAGCAGCAGCTTCTCAAGGATGCCGAGGCTCAGGCTAAGGCCGACGGAGCGGAGATAGCGGCTGCCGGCGAGCAGGAGGCAAAAAGCCTTATCGAGAATGCCGAAAAGAGCGAAGGCCAGCTTATGGCTCAGATGCGCGACAGAGTGTCGTCCGACGCTGTGCGCCGCGTGGCTGAGATAACCGCAGAGGTACTTCGCAACGGCAATTTTGAGGACTCCAAGCAGGCGCTGAATGATAAGTTTATCGAACAAATTAAAGAATTGGTATCGGCAATGCCGAGTGACATTTTGAACATGAACGAACTTAAAAAACTTGACATTTCAATAAAGAGCGCGCAGCCGCTGAGCGACGAGGAAATGAAGAAGCTCACGCAGATAATATGCGAGACCTTTATCTCATGCCACAATGAGGTCGATTCCGATGTTATAGGCGGCGTGCGTATGCAGGTGGGCGATACAGTTTATGACGGAACGCTTGCCCACACGCTCGACAGGCTCAGCCAGGATGTTGAAGACAACACCCGCCAGAGCGACAGTCAGATGAGATCTATCGCCGACGGAATCAAGCAGCAGCTTGAGAAGGTCAACGGCGATATAGACGTATTCCAGACCGGCGAGGTTCTCACCCTCGGCGACGGTATCTGCCGCGTATCCGGCCTTGCCGACGTTATGGCAGGCGAGATGCTCGAGTTCCCCGGCGGACTCAAGGGCATGGTGCAGGATTTGGACAAGAACAATGTCGGTGTTGTTCTGCTCGGACCGTTCGGCCATCTTCAGGAGGGCGACAGTGTCCGCCGTACAGGCAGGATCGTCGAGGTCCCCGTCGGCGATGCGCTTATAGGCCGCGTTATTGACGCAATGGGCAGCCCCATCGACGGCAAAGGCCCCATCAAGACCGACTCTTTCCGCCCGGTCGAAAGCCCGGCTCCGAGCGTGCTTTCAAGAGAGCCCGTTTCCGTGCCTCTGCAGACCGGCCTGAAGGCTATAGATGCGCTTGTTCCTATCGGCCGCGGCCAGCGTGAGCTTATCATCGGCGACCGCCAGACAGGTAAGACCGCGATCGCGCTTGATGCTATCATCAACCAGAAGGGCAAGGATGTCATCTGCATCTACGTTGCCATCGGCCAGAAGGAATCCACCGTATCGAGCGTTGTCGAAAAGCTGCGCAGCCACGGCGCGATGGATTACACGATCGTCGTTGCCGCAACGGCATCTGAGCCGGCTCCCATGCTTTATATCGCGCCTTACGCAGGCGCTGCAATGGGCGAATACTTCATGTACAACGGCAAGGACGTTCTCATAATATACGATGACCTGAGCAAGCAGGCCACCGCTTATCGTGAAATTTCTCTGCTGCTTCAGAGACCGCCCGGACGCGAAGCATACCCCGGCGATGTTTTCTACCTGCACTCCAGACTGCTTGAAAGAGCAGCTCGACTCAACGCAGAATCCGGCGGCGGCAGCATGACTGCTCTGCCGATCATCGAAACGCAGGCAGGCGATATCTCCGCTTATATCCCGACAAACGTCATTTCCATCACCGACGGTCAGATCTTCCTTGAGAGCGATCTGTTCCACTCCGGCGTTCGCCCGGCAATAAACGTCGGTCTTTCGGTATCCCGTGTCGGCGGTGCCGCTCAGCTCGGCGCAATGAAGCAGGTCGCAGGCCGTCTGCGTGTTGACCTTGCTCAGTATCGCGAGCTTGCATCGTTTGCACAGTTCGGATCGGATCTGGATAAGTCCACTCGTGATACGCTGCATCGCGGCGCTCGCATGACCGAGATCCTCAAGCAGGGACAGTATGTGCCTATGAGCGCAGCCGATCAGGTAATTGCGATCTTCGCAGTTTCCGAGGGCTATGCCGACGACCTCGAGCTTTCGGACATCGCACGTTTCGAGTCTGAGCTTATTGATTATGTAAACCGCAGTTACCCTGAATTTCAGGGCGAAGTGCTCAGCGGCAAGAAGCTGAGTGCAGATCAGCAGGCTAAGCTTAAAGAATGTATCGTAAATTTCAAGAAAACTTTCTGAGAAGCAGAGAAGGGAGGGGCATAAATGGCTAATATGCGCGCCATACGCACGCGAATCAAAAGCGTGAAGAATACTGAGCAGATAACCAAGGCCATGAAAATGGTTGCGGTCTCAAAGCTGCGCAGAACTCAGAGCAGCATGCAGGCCATGCGCCCCTTCTCCGAAAAGAGTCAGGAAGTCATGGACACATTGCTGTCGGCCTCGTCGGGGCTTGATAACCGCTTCATAAAGCCTCATAAAGAGGTCAAAAAGGTCTGCTATGTCCTGTTTTTGGGCAACCGCGGCCTTTGCGGAGCGTATAACAGCTCGATACTGCACTATGCAAATTCGGTCATCAAGCAGGGCGGCAAGGACTACGGTCTTGTTGTCTGCGGCCGCTGGGGCAAGGATGTTCTTGCAAACAGCAGGCTCAACGTAATAAAGACCTTTGCAGAGCTGAGCGATACGCCGAATATTGATGAGGCGCTTGAGGTAGCCGATTACCTCAAGGGGCTGTTCACAAGCGGCGAATATGACGAGGTCCACCTTATCTATCAGCACTATGTAACGGCTCTGCGTCAGGACGCTACCTGCGTGCAGTATCTTCCAGCCGCGCCGGAGAAGAGCGAAAATAAGGGTCACGGCCGAATATTCATCTTCGAGCCGGACACGAACAGCGTTCTTGAAAGCGTAATGCAGCTTTATCTTAACAACAAGATAATGAGCGTCCTGCTCGACTCCAAGTGCGGTGAGCACTCGGCGCGCATGACCGCAATGACCGCCGCTGCCGACAGCACCAAGAGCCTCATTTCCGAGCTTGATCTCAAGCTCAACCGCGCGCGCCAGGCCGCGATCACGACCGAGATATCCGAGATCGTCGGCGGTGCATCCGCGCTTAAAAAGAAAAAGTAATCATCCCTTTAAAACCCCTTAAACAGGAGGTATGTCAATGGAAAACGGAATAATCAGAAGGGTCATAGGCCCTGTTGTTGACGTCCAGTTTCCCTCCGGTAAACTGCCGGATATTTATAATGCGATCGAGGTAAAGCTCGAGGACAAGAAGATCGTCATGGAGGCTGTGCAGCACATCGGCGATAACAGCGTAAGATGCATCTCGCTGTTTTCCACCGACGGACTGTCTCGCGGCTGCCCGGCGGTCGATACGGGAGCACCCATTAAAATGCCGGTCGGTGAAGCGACGCTCGGCCGCATGTTCAATGTCGTCGGCGAGCCTATCGACGGCAAGGGCGCAGTAAACGCCGAAGAGTATATGCCAATTCACAGGCAGGCGCCTGCGTTTACGGATATTGCTCCGTCTACCGAAATACTCGAAACCGGCATCAAGGTCGTTGACCTGCTTGCACCTTACTCCAAGGGCGGCAAGATCGGCCTGTTCGGCGGTGCAGGCGTCGGTAAGACCGTGCTTATCATGGAGCTTATCCGCAACGTAGCTTACGAGCACGGCGGCTACTCCGTGTTTGCAGGCGTCGGCGAGCGCAGCCGTGAGGGCAATGACCTCTGGCATGAAATGACCGAGTCCGGCGTTATCAACAAAACGGCGCTCGTATTCGGCCAGATGAATGAGCCGCCCGGAGCGCGTCTGCGTGTTCCTCTGTCGGGCCTTACCATTGCGGAAAACTTCCGTGATGAGTCCGGCCAGGACGTGCTGCTGTTCATTGACAACATATTCAGATTCACTCAGGCAGGCTCCGAGGTTTCGGCACTGCTCGGACGTATGCCCTCCGCCGTCGGCTATCAGCCGACTCTGGCAACCGAAATGGGCTCGCTGCAGGAGCGTATAACCTCCACACGCAACGGCTCGGTAACCTCGGTTCAGGCGATCTACGTTCCTGCCGACGACCTTACCGACCCTGCTCCGGCAACGGCGTTTGCTCACCTTGACGCAACCACCGTTCTGTCGCGAAGCATCTCCGAGCTTGGTATTTACCCGGCTGTCGATCCGCTCGAATCCACATCGCGTATCCTTGATCCGAACATCCTCGGCAAGGAGCATTACGAAACTGCGCGCGCGGTTCAGGCTGTGCTCCAGAAGTACAAGGAGCTGCAGGATATCATTGCAGTTCTCGGTATGGATGAGCTGAGCGTTGAGGATAAGGCCACCGTCAGCCGCGCAAGAAGGATCCAGCGCTTCCTTTCGCAGCCGTTCCACGTTGCCGAAAACTTCACCGGCGTAAAGGGCGCATATGTCAAGATGGAGGACACCATCCGCGGCTTCCAGGCTATCTTGGGAGGCGAGTGCGACGATCTGCCCGAGCAGGCGTTCCTCATGTGCGGAACTATCGACGAAGTGCTCGCAAAGCGCGATCAGTTCAGGTAAAGCGCCATGGCAGATAAGATCCATTTTCAGATCGCAACGGCAGACGGTGTGGTCTGCGATTCGATGGCAAGCTATGCGCTCATACCGCTTTCCGACGGCGACGTCGGCGTGCTTTCCGACCATGCTCCAATGATCGGGGCGCTCAAGGAGGGCGTTGTCAGATATGTCTGCGAGGGTGAGGATCATTTTGCCGCAATAAGCGGCGGTGTTCTCAGCGTCGTGGATAATGAGGTCATCCTGCTTGCGCGCACGGCTGAGAGAGCAGAGAGCATTGACCTTGCCCGTGCTCAGGCTTCCGAGCGCAGAGCGCGTCAGCGCATTGAAGCACATGCCGCGAACACTGATATGAAGCGAGCCGAGCTTTCTCTCCAGCGCGCCATAGCCCGTGAAAAAGCATATACTATGCTTCATAAATAATTTAAAGCCACGGCGCACAGCCGTGGCTTTTGCATATCAAAAAGTACGCTCCGAGGGAGCGTGCTTTAGTTTTATTCGGTTCGCAGAGCGACGACGGGATCCTTGTTTGCCGCAACGCGCGAAGGAATAAGTCCGGCAACGACCGTCAGCAGCATGCTGATGGCAATAAGCGCTATGGCCGCAAGCGGCGGAAGCACGGCGTTTATCGAGTAAATGCCGGTAAGGTGGTGGACAACGGCGTTTATCGGGATGCACAGCAGTATCGTTGCCAGAATGCCGATAAGTCCGGCGCCGAAGCCGACTATAACGGTCTCGGCGTTAAACACGCTCGAGATATCCTTCTTAGAAGCGCCGATAGCGCGCAGAATGCCGATCTCCTTCGTACGCTCGAGAACGCTGATATAGGTGATAATACCTATCATTATGCTCGAAACAACGAGGCTTATTGCGACAAATGCGATGAGAACATAGGATATGACATCGATTATCGTAGTGACGGAGCTCATAATAAGCGCAACATAGTCTGTGTAGTTTATCTGATCCTCGGGATCGACTGTGGAGTTATAATCCTCTATAACCTCCGCGACGGCATCCTTTGCGGCGAATGTTGCAACATAGATGTTGACACCGGAGGGCGAGTCGAGATCAACATAGCCCAGCGTGCGCAGATTCTTCTCATAGCTTGAATCGGAGAAGGTCTCCGGCATCAGCTCGTCGTAAATAAGCCTGTAGCCTGCGTCGGTGAGATAGCAGTTGTCAAACGCCTCGGCGAGGGAAGCTGTGGAAAGCTGACTCATCTGCTTTTTCACCTCGTCGGCATAGGCCGTTTTTATCTGCTTGGTCATCATTTCGCGCATGTAGCTAAACAGCGTGTCGTCATCCATTGCCGAAAGCATGTCGGCGTATTCTGGATAGCTTTCAACGACCTGCTTTTCGATATCCTCGCGCGATACGCCGTCAAGCTTTTCGTCTATCATTGAGCTTACATACGAGTCCGGAGCAAGCGACATGTAAGCTACATAAAGCTCGGCTTTCTTCGCCTGATCTATGCCGGCGCGGTAATCCTCAACGGCCTTTTTGATATCGTCAGAGGATAGCGCCTTGTCGTTTTCTTTAAACGGCAGCCCGGTGAACACGTCGTGCTGAGCATCGTCAAGCTGCTGCTTGACAAGCTCCTTCTGCGCCGTCTGCTCGACAACGTATTTTGTCAGCGCGTTTGTATAGCCTATCGCACCGTTCATCATGCCGGTGACGGCATCCGCGCTCTGGCGAACTACGCCTACTATTTTAAGCTCAATCCCGTTGGCGTACAGTGTTTTAAGGCCAAGCTCATCGCTGCTGATATCCTTATATTTGCCCGTTTCGGGGTCCTTCTGCCAGCAGTCGGCAGGTAGGATGAGGCTGAATGTCTTTTTGCAGACGTCGGCATAGCTCCAGCTTTCGAGCTTTGTTGTGTCAACTTCCTCGCCGCTCATGTAGCCCGTCATGGCCGACAGCATGTCGTTTGAGGACTTAAGACCCAGCGCGTACAGCACCATGTCCGATACCTCGTTGTTTTCGTCAACGATCAGAACGACCTCGTCATAGTTTTTCGGCCAGCTGCCGTACAGCACGTCGTACTGGTTTTGCAGCATGGGGCTTATCAGCCCGTCGTCACCGGGCAGCATCTCCTGCCAAACGACAAACTGACTTTGTGTGCTGCTCATGCCGGAGGAGGAGAACATGTTGTTCATTGACTGGTTCACCGATTGCTCTGCCTCGTCGCCGATCACTCCGGCGCGCATTTTGCTCATAAGGCTCATGACGTCGGATTTGACGATCTTGCCGTCGGCGTCCTTGGTGTAAAGGTTCATCGGCAGATTGTAGGTATACTGGATGTTCGTCGCGTTTTGACTGAGCTTTGAATCCTTGCTCATCTGCTCGTCGAGAAACACCTTGAGATCGGTAACGTTGTTTTCCTGGATCTCGGCACTTGTCATGGCGTTCATCATTTCATACATGATGGTGTTGCCGTAAACCGCGTCCTTGTCGTGCTTGTTCTCGGCGTTTTCGGAGTTTATGCCCATGAGCGTGGTCATGAGCGACGACATGTCAACCGACTCTGCCTGTATCGAGATCGGGTAGGATGACAAGGTGTCCTCCTGAACACGGTCGATATAGTTGTTGACGCCGGTCGAGATCGACAGTATCAGCGCGATGCCGATTATGCCGATGCTGCCGGCAAAGGCGGTGAGTATCGTGCGGCCCTTTTTGGTCATGAGGTTATTCAGCGACAGCGAGAGTGCGGTGATATAGCTCATCGCGGTTTTGCGCTGCACAGGCTCCGCAGCCTCGTCATCCTGCGCAGAATACGGCATCGTATCGCCGGTTATAAGGCCGTCCTTGAGCCTGATTATGCGCGAGGCGTAGCTGTCTGCAAGCTCGGGATTGTGCGTGACCATGATGATGAGCTTATCCTTAGATATCTCCTTGAGTATCTCCATGATCTGCACGCTTGTTTCCGAATCGAGTGCACCAGTCGGCTCATCGGCAAGCAGAATATCGGGATCATTCACCAGTGCACGGGCAATCGCAACGCGCTGCATCTGGCCGCCGGACATCTGGTTCGGCTTCTTGCCGAGCTGATCGCCAAGTCCTACCTGTTCAAGCGCCTTGACGGCACGCTCGCGCCGCTCTGATTTGCTCACGCCCGAGAGGGTGAGGGCAAGCTCGACGTTTGCAAGCACTGTCTGATGCGGAATGAGGTTGTAGGACTGAAAAACAAAGCCTATCGAGTGGTTGCGGTAAGTGTCCCAGTCGCGGTCGGTGTATTCCTTGGTCGAGCGGCCGTTGATCACAAGGTCGCCGTCTGTGTACTGATCCAGACCGCCGATGATATTCAGCAGCGTTGTTTTGCCGCAGCCGGAGTGACCGAGCACGGCAACAAATTCGGATTTTCTGAACTCAAGGTCAATGCCTTTGAGCGCATGCACCGTCTCGTCGCCGACTGCGTAGTCCTTGGTTATGCCTTTTAATTTGAGCATTCAACACTTCTCCTATTTTAAATGTATAATGGTATGATTATCGGCTTTTTTGAAATCAAAGTCAAGTGCTGTAACAAAAAGATCAGAAACTGGATGCATTTTTGCAGTGTTGACATTTATGACACCATGGGTTAAAATAACCCTGTTATGCCTCCGTAGCTCACCAGGATAGAGCGTGCGCCTCCTAAGAGAACCAAGAGCGTTCCCCACCAGAGGGGCGGTCGCCCTTAAAATTAAATATGCGCCAGTAGCTCAGTTGGATAGAGCGTCCGCCTCCTAAGCGGCAGATTGTTCGATTCCTTCGAGCAGTGAAAATTGAATAAATCATACAAATGTCTCAGTAGCTCAGTTGGATAGAGCACACGCCTCCTAAGGTTACGTTACAACGCTCACCTTGGAAAAACCTTAGTTGGGAGCT
>OLSB01000738.1_pt1 | contig 36875 bp, 35 predicted proteins | sample 1672071 | NCBI WGS metagenome assembly OLSB01 (sample SAMEA3136642, study PRJEB25190) | human gut metagenome | biome: human gut; feature: human-associated habitat; material: faeces | place: Austria | collected 2013 | reverse complement strand
AAGCCCGATGTATCCGTCAAAAGATAAAAGATCGTCAAGAGGCTTAAGAAGTTCAACGTCCGTATCTAGATAAATGCCGCCGTGTCTGAAAATTACAGCAAGGCGCACATAGTCTGTTACAAATGCCCATTTTTCGGCTTCATATGCTTCATGCGCATATTTGTTTGAGCTTACATCAAAGTTTTTTTCATTTATACATATTATTTCATAATCCGGACAATATTTTATCCAGCTTTTGATGTACTTTTTTGCATACCGCGGAAGAGGAGAACCGCCAAACCAGCAATAAAATATTCTTTTTGGAATGCTCATATTTTCTCCTTTCTCTTAAAGAGCGCAAACAGTGTGTCAAACGAGTTTTTGCAGAATATAAAGTTTGCTCCGATGTACAAAGCGATTATTAATAAGGAATTTATAATTCCGGCACCTGCAAGTTTCAAAAACGAATATCCGCTGAAAGTATCTGTGGAAAACACTGCCATCACAAGTGCAAAGACAGCGCCGTTTATGATCCAAAGGCGATATGTTTTGAAAACACTTCTAATAAGCACTTTCCGATTGGCGTAATAAATCATCATAATTCCGCGGTACAAAAGGGCGGCAATTGTGCCGATAATTGCGCCGCAGATGCCCAATTTTAAAATTGCAATGACAGAGACGCTTATGTTTATCAGCATTTCAATTACGGCATGAGAACGTGTTTCACGGAACTTTCCGGAATATTCAAGCACATGATTTGACGGCAGTTTCCCGTTTGACAAAAGATTCATCACGGCAAACAAAAATACAAGAGGAGCATTTGTGTAGCTTATGTCATTTATTCCGCTTGTATATATCTGAATAACCGGAAGGAGAAATACCGCCATAAGTGTATATATTATAAATGTTGAGGCTATATACATCGTTTCGTACATAGTAAATATTTCATCAAATTTTTCCTTATCCGTGTGAAACAGCTGACCCAGAGCAAAGCTGAATCCCTGCGTTATACTCGTTATAAGAGACTGCACCTGTGAAAAGAAAATATTGTAAATCGAGTACACGCTGACGGTTTTAAAGTCACATAAAACCGAAAGCAGAATAATATCGGTATTATTGAAAACCATTCCCGAAATCTGATGTACAAGAACAGATTCTTTCTGCGAAACAGCTCTTTTGTCCGGCGCTGTGCCAAGGTCAAGCCACGGATATTGTTTTCTTGCGTAAAAATATAAATACGAAAGCTGGATAAGTGCCATGACGCAATATACAAGCTGAATCAAAACCAGACTGTCGGTGAGCAGAAGCACAAGGATTTTTCCTATGTTTGACGCGAGCTGCAGCAGTGTTTCAGAATTGTTAATTACATATTTTCTGCCGTCTACCTCCATTAAAATTCGGTATTTTGCCTGAACGAAATAGCTGAAAAGTGTGGGTATAGCATTTAAGATGATTATAACAAATAATGCCGTACTTTCTACCTCTGTAGGTATTAAAAACGAATACACTGCAGCGAGGACAATTACTATTGCCGCATAAATAATGCCGGTTTTTCTGTAATACATATTCGTTGCCGACAAAACGGCACTTGCCTTCGTGCGGTCTCCGTTTGCTACAGGCTTATAAAGTGCCTGAGTTGAAGCAAGGCCTATACCTGCTTCCAACAGTGTCATATAGGCAAAAATCTGCTTTATCGTGGAGAGTACGCCGTTTACTTCAGAACCGAAGTTTTCAAGATAAAGCCTCGGCAAAAGAAAGCTTAAAGCGATGAGAACAACCTGATAAATTACTCCCGATATTAAATTGCGTTTTATTTTATGTCCGCTGTGTTCCATTTTTATCTCCGATTTCAAGTAAAAAAAACGACCGCAAAAACCGAAAATCAATAATTGCGGCCGGTCAGTCATAGCAAATGCCTTAGACACCAAGCTTTGTGCCCCTGCTTTTCAACAGGTTTACCAAAATATTCATTTAATAAAATTATAACACTTAAATAAGGAGTTGTCAACACTTTTTCGACAAAATCATATTGCATGAGCCAAAATTATCCTTAATTTATTTGAACTTATACTTATTTGCACATGAAACGGCGCGGCTGAGGTCTGTAATTATAAAAAATGTATAAATATTAAAAAAATTCTGATTCTTCTTGCAAAAATATACGTTTTGTGCTATAATTATTCAAAACATTAAAATGGGAGATTAGTTATGAGCGGTAAAGCCAAAGTATTTACGGACGGTTCCGCCGGAACGACGGGACTTAAAATTGTTTCAAGACTGCGTGAAAGAGATGATGTTGAACTTATAACGCTGAGCGATGATAAGAGAAAAGACACCGAAGAGAGAAGAAAAGCCATAAACGCTGCCGACATTGCATTTTTATGCTTGCCGGACGATGCGGCGCGCGAAGCCGTTTCGATGAGTGACGGCAGCACGGTTATTATAGACACGTCAACGGCTCACAGAACCGAAGAAAGATTTGCATACGGTTTTGCCGAACTTTCGGAAAAGCATCGCGATAAAATTAAAAATTCAAAGTATATTGCTGTTCCGGGTTGTCATGCAAGCGGTTTTATAGCGCTTATATATCCGCTTTGCGAGAGCGGAGTTATAAAGAAAGACATAAATCTTTCATGTTTCAGCCTTACGGGTTATTCGGGAGGCGGCAAAAAAATGATTGCCGAATATGAAAGTGATGACAGAAGCGCATTTTTGTCATCGCCGAGACAGTACGGAATTTCGCAGACCCACAAACATTTAAAAGAAATGGTTAAAATTTCGGGAATAGAAAAGGCGCCTGTTTTTTGCCCCACGGTTGCCGATTTTTACAGCGGCATGGAAGTTACGGTTCCGCTTTTTAAAAGTGATGTTTCCGTCGGAATTGAAGAAATAAAGAAAATTTATTCGGAAAAATACAATTCTGATATTGTTTTTTATCTGGAAGACAATGAGAACGGCTTTTTGGCGTCAAATAAAATGAGCGGAAAAGACAGTATGCAGATAGCGGTGTACGGAAACGACGAGAGAATGATTCTCACCGCCAGATATGACAATCTCGGAAAAGGCGCTTCGGGAGCGGCTGTGGAATGTATAAATATAGCTCTCGGAGCCGATGATAAAAAAGGACTTGTTTTGTAAAGGAGAATGACTATGAGCAATATAGATATTATAAAAGGCGGAGTATGCGCCCCGCGCGGCTTTCTCGCCGCCGGAATGCATTGCGGAATACGCAAAAACAGGAGTAAAAACGACCTGTCACTTATTTTCAGCGAGAAAAAAGCTTCGGCAGCTGCCGTGTATACAAAAAATTTGGTTAAAGGCGCTCCGCTTTCGGTTACGAAAAATAATATAGAAGACGGTTTTGCACAGGCTGTAATCTGCAACAGCGGCAATGCAAACACATGCAATGCGGACGGAATCGAAATTGCCGAAAAAATGTGCAGTCTTACGGGACAGGCGCTCGGAATTAATGAAAAAGATATAATAGTGGCATCAACGGGTGTTATAGGTCAGCAGCTGCCGATAAAACCGATTGCGGACGGTATACCGCAGCTCTGCAAAGAACTTTCGAAAGATTCCTCGGCTGCTGCGGAAGGAATCATGACAACCGATACGGTTAAAAAAGAAATAGCCGTAAAGTTTGCACTCGGCGGCAAAGAGTGCACCATGGGTGCAATGGCTAAAGGCTCGGGCATGATTCATCCGAATATGGCAACAATGCTTGTGTTTATTACAACCGATGCAGCGATTTCTCCGCAGATGCTTAAAAAAGCGCTTTCGGGTGATGTTGACAACACTTTTAATATGCTCAGCATAGACGGGGATACTTCCACAAACGACATGGTTTCCGTTATGGCAAACGGCATGGCTGAAAATGCGGAAATAACGGAAGATAACGATGATTTCAAAACGTTTATGAAGGCGCTTAATACCGTGACTGTTCACCTTTGCCGCATGATTGCCGGAGACGGTGAGGGAGCGACAAAACTGTTGCAGTGCAAAGTCTGCGGCGCGAAAACCAAAGAAATTGCAAAGACCGCCGCAAAAAGCGTTGTCTGCTCTTCTCTTTTGAAAGCGGCAATGTTCGGAGCGGATGCAAATTGGGGAAGGGTGCTCTGTGCACTCGGCTACAGCGGTGCAGAGCTTGACGTTAATAAAATAGACGTTGCATTTTCATCTGAAAAAGGAAAAATAGATGTATGCAAAAACGGCAGCGGAATAGATTTTTCGGAAGATAAGGCAAAAGAAATATTGCTTTGTGAGCAAATAGATATTCTTGTTTCGCTCAATGACGGTGAATATTGTGCCGAGGCATGGGGATGCGACCTTACATACGATTATGTGAAAATCAACGGAGATTACAGGTCTTGAGAAAGGCGGGAAAGCAAATGAATAAAGTTACAAACGCTCAGCGTGCAGAAATTCTGACGCAGGCTTTGCCGTACATTCAGAATTATTACGGCAAAATAGTTGTGGTAAAGTACGGCGGAAATGCCATGATAAACGATACGCTTAAGCACCAGGTTATGGAAGACATTGTTTTGCTGTCTCTTGTCGGGGTAAAAGTGGTGCTTGTGCACGGCGGCGGACCGGAAATTTCAGACACACTCAAAAAAATAGGCAAAGAATCAAGGTTTGAAGGCGGACTGCGCGTTACCGACAAAGAGACTGTTGATGTGGTTCAGATGGTTTTGTGCGGAAAAATAAATAAAGAGCTTGTAAATCTCATAGAACAAAAAGGCGGAAAAGCAATGGGACTTTCGGGCATAGACGGATGCATGATACACGCCGTTATGAAAGACGAAAAACTTGGTTTTGTCGGAAATATTACGGGCATAAACACAGAACCTATCGATGATGTTGTTGAAAAGGGATATATTCCCGTAATAGCAGGAATAGGAAGCGGAGAAGACGGGAGCGTATACAATGTAAATGCCGATACGGCGGCGGCTTTCATAGCCGGTGCGCTCGGCGCGGAAAGGCTTATTTCAATGACGGATATTGCCGGCGTTATGAGAGACAAAAATGATCCCGAGTCCGTAATTCCTTGCATGGATATAGAAGAGGCACACGCGCTTTTTGAAGACGGAACAATAGCCGGCGGCATGATTCCCAAAGTTCAGTGCTGCATAGACGCTATTCAAAAAGGCGTTGAAAGGGTAACTATTCTCGACGGCAGGGTTCCGCATGCGCTTCTGCTTGAGACGCTTACGGACGAAGGTGCCGGAACAATGGTTGTAAAGGAGCGCAAAAAAGATGAGTGAAATAAAAGAAAGAGATCAAAAATATGTTCTCGGAACATATTCGAGATTTGATGTTGAAATTGTTTCCGGAAGCGGCTCATGCGCTGTGGATTCCGAAGGAAAAAAATATATAGATATGGGCAGCGGAATTGCCGTAAACACTTTCGGATACGCAGATAAAGAATGGGTTAAAGCGGTTACGGAACAGCTTTCGAAACTTCAGCACACTTCAAATCTTTATTACACCGAGCCGTGCGGAGAGCTTGCAGAGCTGCTTTGCAAAAAAACGGGAGCGAAAAAAGTGTTTTTTTCAAATTCCGGAGCGGAGGCAAACGAATGCGCAATAAAAACGGCGCGTAAATATGCGGAAAGCCGCGGAGTAAAAGACGGAAAGATAATAACGCTCCGGCACAGCTTTCACGGCAGAACCCTGGGAACGCTTGCCGCAACGGGACAGGATGTTTTTCATAAAGACTTTCTGCCTTTGTGCGGCGGCTTTTTGTATGCGGAACCCGGAAATACGGCAGAACTTAAAAAGCTTATTGAAACCGAAAATGTTATTGCCGTGATGTTTGAATGTATTCAGGGCGAGGGAGGCGTTCTTCCCCTTGAAAAGGAATATGTAAAGGATATGGAAAGGCTTGCGCGTGAAAAAGATATTTTGCTTATAGCCGATGAGGTTCAGTGCGGCAACGGGCGTACAGGCGCTATGTACGCATATATGAATTACGGCATCGTGCCGGATATTGTGACCACTGCAAAAGGGCTCGGCGGAGGTTTGCCCATAGGCGCCACACTCTTTTTCGATAAAACCGAAAACGTTTTAAAAGCCGGCGAACACGGCTCAACATTCGGCGGAAATCCCGCAGTGTGCGCAGGAGCAGTATCGGTTGTTTCAAGACTTAACGATGCACTTTTTGAAGATGTTAAAAGAAAGTCCGATTATATTTTTGCGGAACTTTCCGGCGCCTACGGTGTAAAAAGCGTCAGCGGAATGGGGCTTATGATCGGAATCGAAACGGAAAAAGACGCTTCCGAAGTTGTGAAAAAATGCATGGAAAACGGTGTTTTGGTTTTAAAGGCAAAAAACAAGGTTCGCCTTTTGCCGCCGCTTAACATAAGCGACAAAGAGCTTGAAAAAGCCGTTGAGGTAATTAAAAACTGTATGTAACGAAGTTTTGCGGAGAACAATGAAATGAAATTTAAAAAGATTTTTAAATACTGCAGTGCTTTTATTATTGCGGCATTCATATACCTTTTTGTTTCGCAGAACGGTGTTTCGAGTGCGGTTCCGGATGTTGTTATGAAATTGCAGATTAACAGCCCCGTTATGGAAGTAAACGGGGAGAAAAGAGAAGTTGACCCAGGGCGCACCACGGCACCGCTTGTCATAAACGGACGCACTATGGTTCCGGTTCGAACGGTTACGGAAACTTTCGGCGGCACTGCGGAGTGGAACGAAAAAGAAGGCACGGTTACGCTGCAGCTTGACGGCGATACCGTAAAACTCACACCGGGCAGCACTGAGGCAGGGTGTAACGGTAAAAAGCACACACTTGATGCAGCGCCTGCGGTGATTGAAGGAAGAACCATGCTGCCCATACGCTTTATAGCCGAAAGTTTTAATTTCGGTGTTGCGTGGGACAGTGCGGAAAGTTCTGTATACATTATTCACGATACATTAACCGAGGACGAATACAATGCTTTAACCGCTGTTTTGCCGCCGTATTCGGGAAATCCGTATACGGTGGTTAACGAAAACAAGCCTTATTTTAAAAGTTATGAAATAATAAAACCTTCGTTTGAGTATTATTCAAAGCTCGATTCTCTAAAAAGGTGCAATGTATGCCAGGCGTCGGCTTCCGAAGACCTCATGCCTTCGGAAAAACGCGGAAACATAAGTTCCGTAAAACCCACCGGATGGGTAAACGTGAAGTATGACAATATAAGCGGCGGATATCTTTATAACCGATGCCATCTTCTGGGATATCAGCTCACGGGCGAAAATGCAAATGTGAGAAATCTTATAACCGGAACGAGGTATCTGAATGTTGACGGCATGCTGCCTTTTGAAAATAAGGTTGCGGAGTATATTAAAACAACAAAAAATCATGTGATGTACCGTGTGACTCCTGTGTTTGTTAAAAATAATCTTGTGGCGGACGGTGTGCTCATGGAGGCATATTCGGTTGAGGATAACGGCGAAGGAATAACATTTTGCGTATATTGCTATAACGTTCAGCCGGGAATTATAATAGACTATGGAAGCGGCAGAAGCCGTGCCGCATAAATACAAAGAATTAAAAAAACGAAGTGCAGCAAAACGATTTTGTTTTGCTGCACCTTCTTATCTTTAGGAAAATTATGATTATACAAGAGGATTGGGTCTGTATATAAGATGGAATATATTTCCGTCTGGATCACGGAAGAAATATGTTTTGATTCCGTTTTTCTCCGTAGGTTCCGTGAGTGTTTCAGCTCCTGCGGCTTTGATTTTTTCTACCATCGGGTCAAATTCGTCTGCCGTTACGGAAAGAGCAAAGTGGCGTATGCCACCGGCAAACATTTCGGTTTTTTCAAAAGATGACGTTTCTTTTATGATTTCTATCATTGAACCGTCGGCAGCGGCAACAAAATATGTGCCTTTTCCGTTGTCATAAACCTGCTTCATGCCGAAGACTTTGATATACCAATCCTTAAGTGCGGCTGTGTCCTTGGAACATACCGCGATGTGTTCAATACCTGCTATCATTTTTTATTCTCCGTTCTGCCCGTTTGTATTTTGATTCGGCAGCCGGGCTCTGCCAATATTTCCAAATAATATATTATCACAAAATGAAAAATAATTCAACCGTTTTCAGGTATTTTTTTTGCCATAGACGGAACGCTGCCGCTGTACGCTTTATATGTTTTGGAAAAATATGACATATTTTCAAAACCGCATTCAAGAGCCGCTTCGGAGACCGTATATTTTCCGCTTGAGAGAAGCTCGCGTGCTTTCATGCAGCGGTACATGTTGAGGTATTTTATAACGGTTGAACCTGTTATGTTTTTGAATATTCGGCAAAAATAATATTTGCTCAGCATACATTCTTCGGCAATGTCTTCAACTTTAACAGGTTCCGTGTAATTTTTGCGAATGTAACGTATTGCCGTTTTAACGGCTTCGGCTTTTACGTCGTTATGTGCAAGCTCGGGCGAAGCTTCACTGACATATTTTCTGAAAATATAGGAGAGCATAACCGAAATATAACCTTTTGCACCTTCTTTTGAATATTTGTCATGCAGTTGCAGTTCGGAACAAATACCTTCGTATAAACCGGATACGCGCGCATCTTTGATTACCGGGCAAAGGTTTTCGCTTGTCACGGAAAAACCGAGCTTTTCGCAATATTCGGTTGAGATTATGAGGCAGTAGTATTTGACGGTTCCGCCAATCGGGTCAACGTGGTGCACGCAGTTTGGATTTATAATTATAATATCGTCGCATTCGGCAGAAAAAGTTTCGGCATTTACAGTCACGTTTGCCCTGCCTTCTCTGAAATACAGTATTTCCAGTGCGTCGTGCCAGTGGGTGTCGCAAAAATCGTGTTCCGAAAGCAATGTATCAAAGTGAAAAAGTATTGGAAAATTCGGATCTGTGTGTGTATGCAGCTCATATCTTGCATTGCGCATGGCAAAAATCCTTTCAAAAAGTTTTATTTATATTAATTATATATGATTTCATTACATAAAGCAAGTGAAAAAAAGCAATATTGTGTTAAAAATCAGCAAGAAAATTCATTTACAGGATTCAATATATGGTATATACTTAAAATACTAAAAATGTTTGGAGGTATAAACATGTACGATTTTTCTATTGGTGTAATAATTGATTCGTTTAAAACAGATACAAAAAGCGCAGTGAAAAAGGCTGCTGAGCTCGGCGCAAAAGGTCTTCAGATGTACTCCACATACGGAGAAAACTGTCCTGATTCGCTCACGCGCGAGAAAAGAAAAGAACTCTTGGATTTTGTAAAGTCAAACGGACTTAAGTTTTCCGCGATCTGCGGAGACCTCGGCAAAGGCTTTGCAGAAGAAGACCAGAATCCGTATCTTGTTGAGCGCTCAAAAAGAATACTTGAGCTTGCTCTCGACATGGAGTGCAACATAGTTACAACTCATATAGGCGTTGTTCCGGAGGACAAAAACTGCGAAAGATTTTCCGTTATGCAGAAGGCATGCTACGAACTTTCACAGTTTGCAGACAGTTGCGGCGCTCATTTTGCAATTGAAACGGGTCCCGAAACTGCCGTAACTCTTAAAGGATTTTTAGACACTCTCGGTTCAACAGGTGTTGCCGTAAACCTTGATCCTGCAAACTTTGTTATGGTTACGGGTGACGATCCGACAAAGGCTGTGTACACTCTTTCCGACTATATAGTTCACACACATGCCAAAGACGGAATTAAGCTTCTTGATGTTGATCCGAGAATTATTTACGGAGATATTGAAAGCGAAATTCAAAGTGCAAAGGCATTTGAAGAAGTGCCTTTGGGAACCGGCAGCGTAGACTTTAAGAGTTACCTTAAAGCACTTGACGATATAGGTTACAAAGGATTCCTGACAATTGAGCGCGAAGTCGGAGATGACCCGGCGGCAGACATTAAAACAGCTGTTGACTTTTTGACAAAGCAAATTGAGGAGGGCAGAAAGAATGGCTGAAAAAAAGCTTAAGATAGGCATAATAGGCGTCGGAAATATTGCCCAGAGCCATATTGAAGGCTATAAGAGAAACGAAAATACAGAGCTTTACGCTTTCTGTGATATAGACCGCGAAAAACTCGAAGAAAACGGCAAAAAACACGGTATTGAAAAGCTTTTTACGGATTATAACGAGATGCTTGCACTTCCGGAACTTGACGCTGTCAGCGTATGCACATGGAACAGTGCGCATGCGCCGTGTGTAATAGCGGCACTCAATGCCGGCAAGCATGTTTTGTGCGAGAAACCCATGTCCGTAAGCACAGAAGCGGCAAAGGAAATGAAAGCTGCTGCGGATAAAGCGGGCAAGGTTTTGATGATTGGCTTTGTAAGACGTTACGGCGATGACGCTCAGATGATAAACGAGCTCCGCAAAAACGGCGAACTCGGCGATTTCTATTACGGAAAAGCTACATATTTAAGAAGAAACGGCAACCCTGAAGGCTGGTTCGGAGACAAATCGTATTCCGGCGGCGGACCGCTTATTGATCTCGGCGTGCACGTAATCGATTTAACGCGCTGGCTTATGGGCAATCCGAAGCCTGTTTCGGTTTACGGCGCAACGTTCCAAAAGCTTCTGAACAGACCGAATATTAAGACTCCGAAAGATTATGTTTCAACAACAAAGGTAGATAATATTGTGTGTGATGTTGAGGATCTGGCAACGGCTATGATAAGATATGATAACGGAGCGGTCATTTCCATAGAGGCAAGTTTCTCGCTCGATATACCCGAGGGTGTTGGTAAATATGAACTTTTTACGGATAAGGGCGGCGTTACGGTGAATCCGGAAGTTGTTTTGTGCAAAGACAGAAACGGCTATATGACCGATATGAAATTTGCAACCCCCACGGGCTTTACTTCGGAGCATGTTACGTTTGACGATGTGTTTGCAAGAGAAATCACTCATTTTGCAGACTGTATTCTCGGCAAAGAAGAATGCATGGCACCGGCGGAAGACGGTATTGAAATCATGAAAATTCTTGACGCTGTGTATAAATCGGCTGAAACGGGACATGAAGTTATAATAGAAGATTAAGACTTAACAAAAAAAGAACGGCTCAGCCGTTCTTTTTTTTCTTAATATCAAGTCTTAAAACCGCGATGATAATCGAAAAAAGGTTTATGATTTCCGTTACTGCACCGCCCACGGAGCCGCTTGCCGCATTATATACAAGCCACAAAGGAGACGAGAGCCATATAAATTTTCTTGCAAGCGAAGCGTTTTTTAAATTGAGTGAGTATGTATATACCGCGCAGCCCAAAAACGGGAGTATACTAAGTGCGCCTTCCCAGGTAAATGCCGTGGATACTGCAAACAGTCCTATAAAAATCCAGGGCCACACGGGAAGCGATGCCCATGCCTTTTTGCCTTTAAAATAAAAAACAACTGCACGCAGGGCGGATATTATGTTTAAAACCGAGCCTGTGTATGCACCTATCATGGCAAAGTGTATGCCAAACGTTATGTTTGACAGAAGCTGACATAAAATCAGCTTTTTAATGTCGCGCTGCTGAAATGATATAACGGCTATGATAAGAGCCAGAATCCCGACAGCTTGAGCTAAAATTGTAATTTTATTCATCTTTTTCTTCCTTTCTGTTCAGTTAGTTATTTTACTATATTTTTCACGTAAAGTCAATGCTTGACTTGTTTTTTATTTTCGTGTATAATGATTTTGAAATAAAAAGCAAGGAGATGAGCTTTAATATGAATAAAACTTTCTTGGTAATTGCTCTGTGTGCGGCATTAATTTGCGGAGGTAGCGCTGAGGCTGCGGAAAAATATGTAATAGAACCGCACTTTTTGAATGCACGGAAATTTGTGGGTTCGCTTGCAGATGTAACTGATGAGAACGGGCGCCGCGCCGCTGTAAAGAGAGACGGGACGTTTGCTGTGCTTCCCGAAGGCTATGAATGGAATATACGTGCCAACGGACTCCTGGAGGTTTTGGGAGAGGACGGCAAAACCGCTTTTTACAATGCCAACGGCGAGAAACTTACGGATTTTATATATGATGCTTATTTTAAGGAACAGGGAAAGGGCAGCAATGCCGAGAAAACATGGTACCCGATGTCAATCTCGGACGGTGACGGAGAATCGGATCTCATACGCGTGAGCAGAGGAAATAAATTCGGTTTTATTAATTCCGAAGGCAAAGAGGTTATTGCGTGCACATTTGATTATGCCGATGGATTTTATGACGGCATGGCGCGCATAGGATCCGAAGGAATATTAAGTACCTACGGAACATATACATGCGGAAAATGGGGATATATTAATTTAAAAGGAGAAGCTGTTATCCCTCCGACATGGTGGGTGGCAAGCGTATTTATTGACGGAACCGCGTGCGTAAGCAACGGCGTAAGTATGATAACGGATAAAAACGGCAACCTGTCAGAAAACGGAGGGTATCAGGCGGTTTGCGGCGGAAAGTATAACATTATTTATGACGAAAATGACAATTTTGGCGTAACAGACGCGCAGGGGAATATTATAATACCGATGATTTACGGAACCATACAGAATTTCGGAGACTGTTTTGTTGTTTCAAACGCTTTTATTTTGAATAATAAAGGTGAAAAGATTTATGATTCATTTGACGGAATTTCCGTAAGCTCTCAAGGATATCCGTATAAATCAAGCGTGGCGCGTGTTCTGGTGAAGGCGGAAGATTTTACGGAAAGCAGCCCGCATGTGTACTACGGAATTGTAAACGGCAGCGGAGAAATGGCGCTGGCGCCCGAGTACGATGAAATAACGGATTTGGGAGACGGGGTTTTATATGCCTTGAAAGACGGTAAGGCAGCATTTTACAATTATGACGGAAACAAAATAACAGATACGTCAGTTACGGAAATTTACGGCTTTTCCGAAGGAGTTGCCGCGGCAAGAAATGCGGAAGGAAAATGGGGATATATAAAAAATCCGCTTGATATTTCGATTTTTAAAGACGGAAAAGAAGTTTTTTGCGATGTGCCGGCGTATATTCAAAACAGCAGAACAATGGTTCCCGTGAGAGCCGTTTCAGAAGCACTGGGCGCCGAGGTTTTGTGGGACGGTGTAAAGAGAGAGGTTACGGTTTTAAAAGAAAACAAAGAAATAAAAATGGTAATAGAGAGTGACATTATTTCGGACGGCGCCAATACGGTGAGCACCGATGCGCCGCCCGTTATAAAAGACGGAAGAACATTTCTTCCGCTTCGCGTTTGCTGCGAGCTTTTGATGTGTAATGTGCAATGGGATGAAGACACGAGATGCGTTTATATTTCACAGGCCGATGCTTAAAAAAGCGTCAGTCCTTGTGCTTGGTCATTGAAAATTACTTGCGTCCGAGCCTTGAAACAAAGCAGAGCGCGGCAAGAAGAATCATGCACAGAACTATTTTAATGTAAACACCGTAAGCCGAAGCAAATTTCTGAGCTGCAGAAAGCGGCGGAGACTGGAGCGTTACGGAAAAAGCTGCGGCAGGTACGGATGAAGAGTTTGAAAGTGTTATATTTTTCCCGAAGACATCTTCGGTGTCCGCGGCATATTTAACTATATAAATATCTTCGTTTGCGGATATTAAAACACTGTCGGGCGATTCGATTTTGGCGGTATAATCATTTATGGCATTCCAGTTTTTACCGATTACGGTGAATCCGTGCAGACCGCCGTTTGCAATAAGTCCGTCTCCGCAGTTTTTGAATTTAATGCGAACTGATTTTGTATTGTCCGCATAAGAGTATTCGGAGATTACGGGACCGAAAAACAAATCGCACGATCCGAACCCATATTCTTTTGACAAAACCATAAGCGACAGCCTTTGCGCCATACGGTATTTTATCGGTGGGTGAAGGCTGTTTTCGTATGACGGATTATCCCACATGTCGGAAGAAGGGCATATGTACATATTGTTTACCGAAAGCGGAAGCGAACCTGTTTCCGCGCGCACGGCGCCGAAATCGATATATTGCCGTCCCGCCTCATTGCCCGAAAAACAAGGAGGAAGTTCCATGACATAAAACGGAAATTCGGCATTATCAAGTTCTTTGACACTGCGCTGATACTCTATGTAGCTTTTGAGTTTTTCGGCATAATAGCCGTACTGAGCCGCGTCTGCTTCACCTTGATACCATACGATGCCGCGCACGGGAAAACGTTCCAAAACGGAAAGCGCATTTTGATATATATCGGATTTTCCGGGCATAAAATCGCTTATCGGTCTGCCTTTGTAGCCGAGGCTTACAATGCCGAGAGGCACTTCGTTCCCCAAAGCGTCACTTGTAAATTTTGCAAAAAAGCTTCCGAGAGCACTTGAAGGATAGGCGGAAAAACGCGAAAAATTGCGCCAGCGTACATCGTTTACAAAACCTTCTTTCGGCACATGCAGAAGGCGAATGTTTTCGTTTCCGCGCAAAGATGCAGCATATTCTTCAAATTCGGGTGCAATTGCCGATGTGTATTCAATGTTTGACTGACCTATAAAAAACCATACATCGCCTATATTAATGTTTTCGAGGCTCTGAAAGCGGCAATCTTCATTTCCGTAAAGCTCGAGTGTCAGCGGCTCGGAGGAATATACACGCGGAGCAAACGAAAGCTCCCACTTGCCGTCTTTAACGGTGGCGCTTGCCATTGAATCGCCCAAAATGCCGTTCACATTTGCGCCTTCATCGCTTGAAGTCCCCCAAATGCGGATAGGCTCGTTCTGCTGAAAAATCATGTTGTCGCCAAAGCACGGAGCAAGCTCAAAATTTGAGGCGCCGGAAGGGTCATCTGACGAAACGGAAACTGCAAATAAGAATATTAAAAAAAGAACCGAGAAAAAACTTTTCTTCAAAATTACATCTCCTTAAAATACATTAATAATATAATCATATCACAATTTGAAAAAGAAAGCAATATTTTGCGGTGAGATTAATTGACTTTTTATGACAAAGTATGTATAATAGTAAAAGGTGATTTAATTGAAAGATTATACGGCTCTCACAGAAGAACTTAAAAAAACCAAACACTGAGTGATGATGATTTCCGCACGCTGCTGCTTTTTCGGGGCGATGACATAGAACTTTTTGCCGCTGCGGACTCCGTCAGAAAAGAAATTTACGGCAATGAAGTGTATATCCGCGGGCTTGTGGAATTTACGAATTACTGCAAAAACAACTGCTTTTACTGCGGTATCCGCCGGGATAACAAAAATGCTCAAAGATACCGCCTTTCGGAGGATGAAATAATTTCGTGCTGCAAAGAAGGGTACGGACTCGGTTTCAGAACGTTTGTGCTGCAGGACGGAGAAGACGCTTTCTTTACGGACGGTGTAATGTGCGGAATTATATCGCATATAAAAGAAGATTTTCCCGATTGTGCCGTCGGTTGCGGGGCTTATTATTGCCGGCGAAGCTGTAAAGGACTTGTGCGGAATAAAAAATAACGGTAAAATATAAAAAACTCTTGACAAAAAGGGTAAAAGCATGTATAATATTTAAAGTAACAAGCAGAGTTTAACTCTCGCCATGCGGCAAAAGCTTTATGGCAAATATGCAATTTTTGTTTTGCGCTGCTTGTTTGCGGTGCATTTTTTTGTGCACAAACTTTTTTGGAGGTGTTTCGCAATAGCTAAAGAAATGATGATTAATGAGGAAATCCGCGATAAGGAGGTACGACTCATTGACAGTGACGGCTCACAGCTCGGCATTGTGGCGGTAAAAGAAGCGCAGAAGATGGCATATGCCAAAAATCTTGACTTGGTTAAGATTGCGCCAAAGGCAGAACCGCCCGTATGCAGAATAATGGATTACGGCAAGCATAAATTTGAAACGGCAAAGAAGGAAAAGGAAGCAAGAAAAAACCAAAAGGTTGTCGCAATCAAGGAAGTAAGGCTTTCGCCGTCTATTGACAGCCATGATTTCAATACTAAGCTTAATCATGCGATAAAGTTTCTTAAAAACGGTGACAAAGTTAAGGTTTCCGTTCGTTTCCGCGGAAGAGAGCTTCATCATGCGGCACTTGGCGAAGATATTTTAAAAAGATTTGCCGAAGGTGTTTCCGAGGTCGGAAATGTTGATAAGCAGCCTAAACTTGAAGGTCGCTTTATGAATATGTTTGTAACACCCAAATGAGATTTTTGAGCTGAGGGAGAGTTCCCGCTATGCTTTAAAATATATTACTATTTGAAGGAGGTCAAGACCATGCCAAAACTTAAGACACACAGAGGCGCGGCTAAGAGATTCAGCTTTACTAAAAACGGTAAAGTAAAAAGAGGTAAGGCTTTCAAAAGTCATATACTTACAAAAAAATCAACAAAGAGGAAAAGAAGACTGCGTAAGATTTCTTATGCGTCTGTTCCGAACACCGCAACAATCAAAAAGCTGATACCGTACAAATAAGGAGGGATAAAGATGGCACGAGTTAAAGGTGCATTGCACACAAGAAAAAGACGTAAAAAAATATTAAAGCTCGCTAAGGGCTTCAGAGGAGCTAAGTCCAAAAATTTCCGTGTTGCCAATCAGGCAGTTATGAAATCTTTGGTTTATGCATATGTAGGCAGAAAACAGAAAAAGAGAGATTTCAGAAGACTTTGGATTACCCGTATCAGTGCTGCTGCAAAGATGAACGGTATGAATTACTCAACATTCATGAACGGACTCAAAAAGGCGGGAATCGAAATCAACAGAAAAATGCTTTCGGAAATTGCTATTGCAGATCCCGCAGCATTTACTTCGCTTGTTGAAAAGGCAAAAGCAAGCCTTTAATATTTTGCGCATAAAAGTGTCGGAACATGGTTTCGGCGCTTTTTGTTATTATGAAAAATAACCGAAAAAATGCTTTTGGGCAAACTCGGTAAAAAGACAGAAGAAGGGCATGAAAATGAGTGACAGATGTAAAAAAGCGCTCTTAAAGCGCATGGAAGGATATAATTGCGCGCAGGCTGTTTTGTGTGCGTTTGATGATATTATCGGTATCCCGGAAGAAACGCTTTTTAAACTTTCCGAGGGATTTGGCAGCGGCATGGGCGGAATGAAGAATGTTTGCGGCGCAGTGACGGGGATGTTTATGGCGGCGGATCTTATTTTGGGAAAATCCACACCCGCAAATCCGCAGAGCAACAGGGCGGCGGCATATAAAAGAACAAGAGAACTTGCAGAAAAATTCAAAGAACGTACGGGTTCGCTGATATGCGCGGATTTGCTGGGCGAAAACGGCAAAAGAACGTATGCGTGCAACGACTGCGTTACGGACGCGGTGGACATTTTGGATGAATATATAAAAAATGAAAGCGGAAAGGAATCCAAAATATGAAGACACATAACCTTACGATCCCGACACTGCTGGGAACAGAAAAAATAGTCGCCGGAGAGGTGCAGCGCCTCGGATATGAAACAAGCGAAGTGCGCGACGGCGCCGTGACTTTTACGGGCGACGCGGAGGCAATCTGCCTGGCGAATATCAATCTTCGCTGCGCCGAGCGCGTTATGATAAAAATAGCCTCTTTCCCGGCGCGCAGCTTTGACGAGCTTTTTGAAAGCGTAAAATCCATTCCGTGGGGTGATATAATTGAAGAGGATGCTGCATTTCCGGTGAAAGGGCATGCTTTAAAAAGCATACTTGCAAGTGTTCCCGACTGTCAGGCAATAATAAAAAAGGCTATAGTTTCAAAGCTTTCGCAAAAATACGGCGTTGAAAGATTTGAGGAAACGGGTCCTCTGTATCCGGTGCATTTTGCAATAATGAAAGATGTTGCCACGATTTATATAGACACCACGGGGCCTAACCTTTATAAAAGGGGGTACCGCGAAAATACGGTGCTTGCCCCGATGAGAGAAACGCTTGCTTCTGCAATGGTGGATATGAGTTTTTGGCGCGGTGACAGAACATTTCTCGACCCCTTCTGCGGCAGCGGAACAATTCCGATTGAGGCGGCGCTTTATGCTATAAACCGCGCTCCGGGAATAAAGAGAAGATTTGTTGCGGAAACGTGGAGAACACTTGTTACGCCGAAGCTTTGGAAGGAAGCGCGCATAGAAGCGTGTGAAAACGAAACGCCAAACAGAGAAACGCGGATTTTTGCCTCCGACATAAGTCCGGAAGCGGTGGCAATTGCAAAGAAAAATGCGGAAAACGCAGGGGTGGCGGACAAAATTCATTTTGAAGTGAGCGATGTTGCTAATATAAAACCTTTTCAGGAAAAAGGAGTTATTGTAACAAATCCGCCGTACGGTGAGAGACTTTTGGATATAAGAAGCTGCGAGAGACTTTACAGAGTCATGGGCAAAAAATTCGGCAACTTTTACGAAGCAAAAAAATTAATTTTAACATCATTTGAAAAATTTGAAGAGTTTTACGGCAGACCTGCCGATAAGAGAAGAAAACTTTATAACGGCATGCTTAAATGCTATGTTTATCAATATTTTAATTGAGGAGCACGCGCAAAATGGATTATAAAAAATATCTTACCGAAAATATCATTCCCTTTTGGCTTAAAAACGGACTTGACCGTGAGTGCGGCGGAATGTATCTTTATTTAAATGAAAACGGCGAACTTTACGGAGATGAAAAAGGCGTATGGTTTCAGGGCAGAGCGCTTTATTCATTGTGCCGCGCATATAACGCTGTTGAAAAAAATCCCGAGTATCTGGAAGCAGCAGATTCCTTATATAAATTTCTGAACAAATGCCGTTTAAGCGATGGCAGACTCGGCTTCAAGGTTACAAGAGAGGGCGAAACATTTTCAAAGCACGCGTTTGATTACAGCGAGATGTTTGCTGCAATAGGATGTGCCGAATACTATATTGCATCGGGAAAAGAAGAGGCACGCGAATATGCCGAATCGTATTTTGACACCGCATATAAAATGTATAATGATTTGATGGGTTCCGTCGGAAAAACGGAAAGATACCGCCAGGTTGCTCCGTCTATGATAATGCTTTCCACATCACAGGTTATGAGAAAAATCGATCCCAAGTATGACGATATTGTAACGGAAATGCTTGATGAAATATTAAACGGCGGCAATGTAAAAGATTTTGCAATGCTCGAAAATGTTCATCCTGACGGAAGCTTTGCAGACACGCCCGACGGTAGGCTGGTAAATCCGGGTCACAGCCTTGAATGCGCGTGGTTTTTGATGAGCGAGGGTGTGCGCCGCGGTGATAAAAACATCATAGATAAGGCAAAACGCATTATAGACGTTTCAATGGAATTGGGACTTAAAAACAACGGAATAATTGCTTTTTGCGATGTTAAGGGTTATCCTTCGGCGGCGCTTGAATGGGATATGCATATCTGGTGGCCGCAATGTGAAGCTATGATTGCGAACAGGCTCTGCTACAGCGTTACGGGCGAACAGAAATATATGGATAATTTCAAGAAGCTTGAAGAATATGTGTTTTCTCATTTTGCGGACGAGAAAAACGGCGAGTGGTACGGATATATGCACTATGACGGAACTGTTGCCAACAGACTGAAGGGCAATATATCAAAAGGACTTTTCCATTTGCCGAGAATGCTCATGGAAATTTACTTCATCGAAAACGATATGCCTCTTTTTTAAGAATGCAAAAACTTGACAATGACGCTTTTTTTGTGTATAATAATAAGAAAAGAAAAAATAATGCCGCATGCGGCGGAACGGAGACGAGAATATGGGTCAGAATTTAGCACAAAAAATTATATCTGCGCATCTTGTTTCGGGTGAAATGAAGGCAGGAAGCGAAATTTCAATAAGAATTGATCAGACGCTTACGCAGGATTCAACCGGCACAATGGCGTATCTTCAGTTTGAAGCAATGGGGATTGACAGGGTTAAAACAAAGAAATCTGTTGCATATATCGACCATAATACGCTTCAGGCAGGTTTTGAAAACGCAGATGATCATAAATATATACAGACCGTGGCTTCCAAACACGGAATTTATTTTTCGCGCCCCGGAAACGGTATCTGCCATCAGGTGCAGCTTGAAAGATTCGGCGTGCCGGGTATGACGCTTCTGGGTTCGGACAGTCACACACCCACAGGCGGCGGCATAGGTATGCTTGCAATAGGCGCTGGCGGACTTGACGTTGCGGTTGCAATGGGAGGCGGCGCATATTACCTTTCCATGCCTAAAGTAATCAAAGTAAACCTCAAAGGCAAGCTTACGGGATATGCGGCTGCAAAAGATATAATCCTTGAAGTGTTGCGTGTGCTTTCTGTTAAAGGCGGCGTGGGAAAAGTTGTTGAATATGCCGGCGAAGGCGTAAAATCGCTTACGGTGCCGGAGAGAGCAACAATCACAAATATGGGCGCCGAGCTCGGTGCAACAACTTCGATTTTCCCGTCAGACGAAGTGACGAGAGAGTTTTTAAAGGCGCAGGACAGAGAAGAGGATTTCACCGAAATTCAGCCCGATGCAGACGCTGTATATGACGAAGAAATTGAAATTGATTTATCTTCCTTAAAGCCTATGGCAGCAATGCCGCACAGCCCCGATAATGTAAAATCGGTTGATGAAATAGGCAAGATAAAGGTTGACCAGGTTGCGATAGGCAGCTGCACAAACTCTTCATATATGGATATGATGAAGGTTGCGGCAATTCTTAAAGGAAAAACGGTTCACCCGGATGTAAGCCTTGTTATAGCACCAGGTTCAAAACAGGTTTTAAATACATTGGCGCAAAACGGCGCTTTGGCTGATATGGTTGCGGCAGGCGCAAGAATACTTGAATCTGCATGCGGCCCGTGCATAGGCATGGGACAGGCTCCGAGAACAAACGCCGTGTCGCTCAGAACATTTAACCGTAATTTCGAAGGCAGAAGCGGAACAAAATCCGCGCAGGTGTATCTTGTAAGCCCGGAGGTTGCGGCATATTCGGCAATATGCGGTGTGCTCGCAGACCCCTCCGAGCTCGGTGAAAGACTTGACATAAAGCAGCCCGAGCATTTCCTTGTTAATGACAACATGGTTATTCCTCCGGCTCCCGAAGGAAATGACGTTGAAGTAATTAAGGGGCCCAACATAAAGGAATTTCCTCTTAACAAAAAGCTTGAGGGAGATATTGACTGCAAGACCCTTATTAAAGTCGGCGATAATATCACGACGGATCATATTATGCCCTCAAACGCAAAGCTTTTGCCGTTCCGCTCGAATATACCTCATCTTGCGGATTTCTGTCTCACGCCCTGTGACCCGGATTTCCCGAAGAGAGCTAAAGAAAACGGCGGCGGAATTATTGTGGGCGGCTCAAACTACGGTCAGGGTTCATCGCGTGAACATGCTGCTCTTGCTCCTCTGTACCTCGGTGTGCGCGCCGTAATTACAAAGAGCTTTGCAAGAATACATATGGCAAATCTTATAAATTCCGGTATATTGCCGCTTACCTTCCAAAATGAGAGCGACTATGACAGAATTGACGAGGGTGACGAGCTTGTTATAAAAGACGCGGCGGCTCAGATTAAAGCCGGAGATGTTGTTACGGTTACAAACAAGACAAAGGGATTTGATTTTAAAACGGATATTTCGCTTTCTGACAGACTTCGCGAAATTATCCTTGAAGGCGGTCTCATAAACTTTATGAGAGCTATGAATAAAAGATAAAGGAGAAAAAAGATGAACGAAGCAATAAAACTTGCTGCCGATAAGTTTGCAAAAGTACTTGAAAAGCAAATGGAACGCAACGAAAGAATAAAAGCGCAGAAGGATTTTCTTGATTTTGAAAATCTCCCGAAAATAATAATCGGTGTTGCCGGAGGTGACGGTATCGGCCCGGCAATCACGCATGAAGCGCACAGAATACTTGAATTCCTTTTAGCGGATGAAGTTAAAAGCGGTAAAGTGGAATTTAAAGTAATAGACGGTCTTACAATCGAAAACAGAGTTAAAGCAATGAAAGCAATTCCGGATGATGTTCTTGCGGAACTTAAAGAGTGTCATGTTATTTTGAAAGGACCTACAACCACACCGCGCAAAGGCGATCCGTGGCCGAATATAGAAAGCGCCAATGTTGCAATGAGAAAAGAGCTTGACCTTTTTGCAAATGTTCGCCCTGTTAAGGTTCCGGAAAAAGGGATTGATTGGACTTTCTTCCGTGAAAATACGGAGGGTTCTTATGCTGTTGGAAGCGACGGCGTAAATGTAACGGACGAACTTGCAATAGACTTCTGCGTTACCACAACAGAGGGTACGGAAAGAATTGCCAGAGCCGCTTTCGATTATGCAAAGAAAAACGGCAAAACAAGAGTTACATGTGTTACAAAAGCTAATGTAATAAAGACAACCGACGGTAAATTCCTTGAAATATGCGGAAAAGTTGCTTCCGAATATGAAGGAATAGATTTCGACGATTGGTATATAGATATAATGACGGCAAAACTGGTTGACGAAAAACGCCGCACAGGCTTCCAGGTTGTTGTTCTTCCCAATCTTTACGGTGATATTATCACGGACGAAGCGGCAGAGTTTCAGGGTGGCGTAGGAACTGCGGGCAGTGCAAACCTCGGTAAGAGATATGCAATGTTTGAAGCTATTCACGGAAGCGCTCCGAGAATGGTTGCCGAAGGCAGAGATAAATATGCCGATCCTTCAAGCATTATAAGAGCTGCGGTTATGCTTCTTTCGCATATCGGATACCAGGAAAAAGCAGATAAACTTGCAAGAGCTCTTGATATTTGCATGTATGAAGAAAAGAAACTTGTTATGACAGGACGAGACAACGGCGCAACCTCTGCCGAATATGCAGATTATATAATGGATACTATAAAGTCTCTTTAATTTATAAGAAAAGGAACTTAATCTATAATGGAAACAAATAAAAAAGTTTCACAGGTTGTTGTAAGAAGACTCCCGAGATACTATAGGTATCTCGCGGAGCTTGAAGCGGAAGGAAAAGATAGAATTTCTTCTATGGAGCTTGCGAAAAGAATGAATGTAACCGCTTCACAAATAAGGCAGGACTTTAACTGTTTCGGCGGTTTCGGGCAGCAGGGATACGGTTATAATGTCAGCGAGCTTTACGTCACAATAAGCAAAATACTCGGTCTTGACAAGGGACATAAGACGGTTATAATCGGAGCGGGAAATCTCGGCCATGCGATAGCAAATTATCACGGATTTGAAAAACGCGGTTTTAAACTTGTCGGCATTTTTGATGAGGATAAAGGCGTTTGCGGCAATGTTATAAACGGAATCCGCGTTATGCCGATTGATGAAATGGACGAGGTTTTCAAAACGTATTCACCTGATATAGCCGTACTGACAATTCCGAAAGATGTGGCACAAAGCATCACTGATAAGGTTTGTGCGCTCGGAATCCGCGGAATCTGGAATTTTTCGCACAAGGAACTGAAAGTTCCCGACGGCGTAAAAATTGAAAATGTTCATTTAAGCGACAGTCTGATGACGCTGTCGCACGCAATAGCGGAAGGCAGGTAAAATAATTGAAAACATTCGGATTTGTGGGCATCAGCGGCAGCGGTAAGAGCTACAGAGCACCTGAAGTTGCAGGAGCCCGCGGAATTAAATATATAATTGACGACGGATTGCTTATTTCCGCAAGCCGAGTTATTGCCGGTCGCTCCGCAAAAAAGGAGCGCACGCGCCTGGCGTCTGTCAGGTGCGCTCTTTTTTTTGATGAAAGGCAGGCGGCTGAGGTAAAAAAAGCAATAGATAAGGAAAAACCCGAAAGCATTATGATACTCGGAACATCGCACGCAATGATAGAAAAAATTGCAAGTGCGCTTGATCTTCCGAAAGTATCTGAATTTATAGAAATTACTGATGTTGCAACGGAAGAAGAAATTAAACGCGCCAGAGAAATTCGGAGAAAACAAGGCAAGCATGTTATTCCGGTACCGACATTTGAGGTGAAAAAGGATTTTTCGGGATACTGGATGGACGCGCTGAAAAAAATAACCGGTTCTTCAAAAACTGTTCAGAAGCCTTCGGAAAAAACAGTTGTGAGACCAACATTCAGCTATTTGGGCGAGTTTATTATTTCAAATGCAGCTTTGGTGCAGATATGCATGTATGAAGCTTCAAAAGTTCAGAATGTGGCAAAGTGCATTTCATGTTCCGTGCGCGAAAAGGAAAACGGAATTGACGTGAAAATAGATATTGCGGCAAAACTCGGAAGAAATCTAAAAAATATCGGGAAAGATGTAATGGCTGCTGTGAGAAGTGCCGTTGATAACAGTACGGCAATAAATGTAAACCGTGTTGACGTAAATATAAAGACTCTCGTAAAGGAGACTGTTTAATGAAAAAACTTCTTATAATAGACGGAAACAGTATAATAAACAGAGCTTTTTATGCTATCAGAAACCTTTCAACGCGCAGCGGTCTTAATACCAACGGTATTTACGGCTTTTTAAATATAATGACAAAGACAATGCAGAATGAAAACACCGACTATACTGTTGTTGCCTTTGACATGCGCGCAAAAACTTTCAGACATAAAATATTTGAAGGATACAAAGCACAGCGAAAGGGCATGCCGCCGGAGCTTGCGGAGCAAATGCCCGTTCTGCACGATGTGCTTGACGCTTTGGGAATAAGCTGGATCGAGCAGGAAGGTTATGAAGCGGATGACCTTATAGGAACCGTTTCAAAAATATGCGATGAAAACGGAATAATATGCAGAATTTTAACCGGAGACCGCGATGATTTGCAGCTTGTTTCCGAAAACACAAATGTTTTGCTGACAGTTACCGCACAGGGTAAAACGGACACCGTGTGTTATGACCCCAAAGCGGTTTTTGAAAAATACGGTGTAAAACCCGAAGCGCTTATTGAAGTGAAGGGGCTTATGGGAGACAGCTCCGACAATATACCCGGTGTTGCCGGAATAGGCGAAAAAACGGCACTGTCACTTATATCAAAATATAAAACTCTTGACGGTGTTTATGAAAATCTTTCAGATATGAAAGGCGCCCTTCTGACTAAATTGGAAAACGGACGCGAGTCCGCTTTTATGAGCCGTGAACTCGGAAAAATTGTGCGCGATGTTCCGATTTCGTACAGTATAGAGGATTTTTCGAGAAAACCGTATTCACAGGATTTGGTTCCTCTTTTTAAAAGTCTTGAATTTACATCTTTTTTAAACAAACTTGATTTAAACGAAGATGACGAAAAAGTGGAAATAGCCGTAAAGGCTGAGACAGGCAATGCGGATTTGTCTCTTATAGGCGATACATTTTATTTTGAGACAAAGGGCGATGATGTTTTGTTTTTGTGCGGCGAAAAATTTGTGCAAAGCAAAACAGACGAGCTTTCAGATATATTTGAGAACAAAGGAATCAAAAAAATAACAAACAATGCAAAGGACGAAATACTTGCATTGAGTAAAAAAGGTATTAATCTTTCGAATTTGGCATTTGACACGGCTATTGCTGCATATGTTATTAACCCGCAGCGCACGGATTTTTCTCTATCGGCGCTTACAAACGATATTTTAAATAAAAATTATACCGAAGAAAATGCCGTATGCGCTTTACCCGAACTTCATGCCGCGCTTGACAATGAAATGCGTGCGCATGAACAGTCAGAACTTTATTACAAAATTGAACTGCCTCTTATAAGCGTTCTGGCAGATATGCAGAAAGAAGGCTTTAAGGCAGACAGCGATATGCTTAAGCGGTTTTCAGAGCTTTTAAGCGGCAGAGCTCAAAAGCTTGAAGCGGAAATATTCGAACTTGCGGGAGAAGAATTTAACATAAATTCACCGAAACAGCTCGGTATAATATTATTTGAAAAAATGCAGCTTCCTTTTGCCAAGAAGACAAAGACCGGTTATTCCACAAATGTTGATATATTGGAAAAACTTAAGTCAAAGCACGAAATAGCCGGAAAAATTCTTGAATACAGACATTTGACTAAACTTAAATCAACTTATGCGGACGGACTTTTAACGGTGATAAATGAAAAAACGGGCAGAATTCACTCAAGTTTTAACCAAACCGTTACTGCTACGGGACGAATCAGCTCAACAAACCCGAATTTGCAGAATATCCCCGTAAGAACCGATTTGGGAAGAGAATTTCGAAAAGTTTTCGTTGCCAGAGACGATAATTATATTTTGGTTGACGCCGATTATTCGCAGATTGAGCTTAGGGTGCTTGCTGCCGTGGCTGATGACAAAAATATGCAGAAAGCATTTAAAAGCGGTGTGGATATACACACCAAAACGGCGTCCGAAGTTTTCGGTGTTGCGGATTTCATGGTTACGGACGAAATGCGCAGACGCGCAAAGGCGGTCAATTTCGGAATTGTATACGGAATAGGTGAGTTTTCTCTGGCTCAGGATATAGGCGTAACAAGAAAAGAAGCAAAAGAGTATATAGAGCGCTATTTAAAAAGCTTTGACGGCGTGTCGCGCTACATGAAGGATATTGTTGTTTTTGCAAAGGAATACGGATATGTTAAAACTCTTCTGGGAAGAAGAAGATATATTCCTGAAATTAATTCTTCAAACCATATGGTTAAAGCTTTCGGAGAGAGGGTGGCGCTTAATGCACCGATTCAGGGTACGGCGGCAGACATTATCAAACTTGCCATGGTAAATGTGTACAGACGTTTAAGCGAGAATAATATGAAGTCCAAACTTATATTGCAGGTGCACGATGAGCTTATTATAGAAGCGCATAAAAGCGAACTCGAAGAGGTTAAAAACATTTTAAGAGAAGAAATGGAAAATGCGTTTCCTCTTTCCGTACCGCTTAAAGTGGATATGGGATACGGCAGGAGTTGGTATGATGCAAAGTAAAGTGATTTGGCTTACGGGCGGCAGCGGAAGCGGAAAGAGCACGGTTTCCGCATATTTACGTTCGCTCGGATTATTTGTGGTTGACTGTGATAAAATTGCACGCGATATTTTGCAACCGGGGAAACCGGCATACTTTGAAACAGTAGAAAAATTCGGATACGGTTTTTTGCAGCCCGACGGTGAGATAGACAGGAGAAAACTCGGTGAAGCTGTTTTTTCGGATACCGAAAAACTTCATGTATTAAATGCGATCACTCACAAATATATTAAAAAAGAACTTATGCAATATGCGGAAAGCGCTGATGGTGCGATAGTATTTGACGCGCCTTTGCCTCCCGACGGGTTTATAAAGTGCGATAAAGTGCTGCTTATAACAGCGCCGCCCGATGTGCGTGTAAAGCGTATTTGTGAGAGAGACGGAATATCCGTAGAGCAGGCAAAAAGCAGAATATCGTCCCAGAATGATGAAGACTACTATATAAAAATTGCTGACGAAGTATTCATAAATGACGGCGATATCAGCGAAGTTGAAAATAAAGTAAAAAAATGGTGTATAGATGAAAAAATTATTTAAATTTGTTTTGTTCATAGCCCTGATAGCGGCAATTATATCATACATACCGCGCATTATAGAATGGTATTTTCCTTATAATTACAATCTTTTTGTCGAGAAGTATTCAAAAGAGTACGATGTAGACAAAGCGCTTCTTTTTGCGGTTATTAAGGCGGAAAGTAATTTTAATAAAAATGCTGAGTCGTCAAAAGGTGCAAAAGGACTTATGCAGATAATGGATGATACGGCTGAATGGTGCGCAAATAAAGCCGGCATAGATGAATATGATTTGTTTGATCCGGAGGATAATATTAAAATCGGAGCTTTTTACCTTTCGTATCTTATTGAAAAATGCGGTAATGAAAAAAATGCCGTAGCCGCGTACAATGCCGGTCATGGAAATGTGGATAAATGGCTGTCTGATGAAAATTTTTCAAAAGACGGAGAGAATTTGCACGATATTCCGTTTGCCGAAACCCGAAAATACGTGAACAAAGTTGAGTTTTATAAAAAGTTTTATAATTGGAGACTGAGAGGGAAAAGCTTGCCGCAACTGTTTACGGGTATTATTTCATAAAGCTTTTTGAGTCTTCTCATAAAATTTACCAGTATTTTTTAAACGAAAGACGGTTTACTTATGAAAAGGACACTTGTATTTGTTTTGTCTTTTTGCGTGATTTTATTATTCGCTAAAACGGTCGGAGCATCGGAAACCAATACTGTGATCTTGCTTAAAATCGGCAGTCCTGTTATGAGAGTAAATGATATAGACATGCCGATTGACGGGCAGGGTACGGCTCCTCTTGCGGTTAACGGTCGGGCGCTGCTTCCCGTCAGGGCGATTTCGTGAGAAAATAATTAAATCGACTGTTTTTCCATACATTATTGTCAATATTCAAAACAGAATAACGCCGGAAATAACGATAGTTAATCCATAAATCAATTTTATATCAAATATTTTTCCTTGTATAACCGTGTGTCCGCTAATTTGTGAAATTGTCTGCGACATATATAACAAAAAAAATACCGATAATTATATAGTACAAGACCACCGGATAGAGCCGGTGGTCTTGTATTATTATACTCTTTGTAATAGGATATCAAACACCTAATTTGTTTCTTCTTTCCTGTTCAACAGAAGTGAAGTTTTCTGTTGCAACATGACCCGGAAGAGGAAGAATTTTTTCGTTTATAGCGTCAATAATCCATTCGGGCTGCGGGAAGAAGAAGTTTTCAAGCTCATGGGCGGGTGTTATCCAGTTGCGCGCACCTACAACAACGGGAGGAGCGTCAAGATAATCAAACGCCATTTCGCTTATGTTCTGAGCAATGTCTTTGAGGTGAGAGCCGCGTTCGCAAGCATCACTTGCAAGAACGATTCTGCCTGTCTTTTTAACGCTTTCCAATACCTTTTCATAGTTAAATGGAACTATTGAGCGAGCGTCTATAACTTCGGCGCTGATGCCGTATTTTTCTTTCAGCACATCGGCAGCTTTAAGTGCTCTGTAAAGAGTTGCACCGATTGTGAGGATTGTTACATCCGAACCTGTGCGTTTGACGTCCGGTTCGCCGAAGGGGATTTCATAATAACCTTCGGGAACGCCGCCCTCGTGGAACTGCTCGCCGACGTCATATATTCTCTGACTTTCAAAGAATATAACGGGGTCGGTTCCGGAAAGAGCCGAAGCCATAAGACCCTTAGCGTCATAAGGAGTTGCGGGGAACGCAACTTTAAGTCCGGGTATATGAGCGCAAATCGAAGTCCAGTCCTGAGAGTGCTGAGCGCCGTATTTGCTTCCAACGGAAACACGGATAACCACAGGCATTTTGAGTATACCTGCACTCATTGACTGCCATTTTGCAAGCTGGTTGAATATTTCGTCGCCGGCACGGCCTATAAAGTCGCAGTACATGATTTCGGCAAGCACGCGTCCGCCGCTCATTGCATAACCTACGGCGCTGCCGACAATTGCAGCCTCGGAAATCGGAGCATTGAAGAAGCGGTGGTAGGGAAGAGCCTCCGTAAGTCCGCGGTAAACAGCATATGCGCCGCCCCAGTCACGGTTGTCCTCTCCGTATGCAACCAATGTGGGATCTTTATAGAATCTGTCTATAATAGCTTCAAAAAGACCGTCACGCAGCTGGAACACTTTGTTCTTTGAAACAGGTTTGCCTTTGGCGTCAAATCCCCAGCGCGAACGTTTAGCAATCTGCTGAACTCTGGGATTCTCTTCCAGGGGCATTAAAACTTCGGGCTCCCTGTCATCGAATTTTTCTACAGTCTCGTTAGAGAACATGAGTCTTTCGATAGCGGCGGGATCGCGGTTTAAGTCGATGCGCGGTGAAACTTCGTCATCTATTGCAAGACGGCAAACTTTCATCATTCTTTCAATGATATCAGCATCGGCTGCGGCAAAGTCTTCTTCTTTTGCAACGCCTGCGTCGATAAGTTTAGCCTTGTAATTTACAAGTACATCATGCTCCGCCCATGCGTCTTTCTCTTCTTTTGTTCTGTAGCTGTCAGCATCGGACGGTGAGTGACCTGCCATACGATATGTAACCGTATCGAGAAGAACGGGACCCTTGTTTTCTTTGATAATATCAATCTTGCGGCGCATAGCGTCAATAACTGCAAGAGGATTGTATCCGTCGATTCTTTCGGCATGCATCTGTTCGGGGTTAACACCTGCACCGACACGTGCGAGGAAGTGATAAGCCATTGTCTCGCCGAATGTCTGACCGCCCATTCCGTAGAAGTTGTTGAAGAAGTTGAAGATAATCGGCAGACCTGCGTCATAACCCTTTTCCCAAAGAGTTTTATACTGATCCATTGCGGACATATTAAGAGCTTCCCAAACAGGACCGCATCCCATGGAAGCGTCTCCGACATTGGAAATTACTATGCCGCTTTTTTTGTTTACTCTCTTATAGAGTGCAGCACCCATTGCAATTGTTGCCGAGCCGCCTACTATAGCGTTGTTCGGATAAATTCCGAAGGGAGTAAAGAAAGCGTGCATTGAGCCGCCGAAACCTTTGTTAAATCCGGTTTCTCTTGCGAATACTTCTGCAAGCGCTCCGTAGAGAAGGAAGTCCATAGCGAGTTCTTTAACATTTGATTTGTCTTTCTGTTTGCCTTCAACAACGCGAAGTGTTGCGCCGCCCAAGAAGCTTTCCATAATTGAAATAAGTTCATCATCGGAAAGTTTTTCAATTGCGGAAAGACCTTTTGCAAGTATTTCGCCGTGGCTTCTGTGTGAACCGAAAATATTATCATCTTTGTCAAGCAGATATGCCTGGCCTACAGCTGAAGCCTCCTGGCCCATGGAAAGGTGGGCGGGACCGGGATTGTTATATTCAATCTCGTTATAATTTCCTGCTGTTTTGATGTTGTAAAGCATTGTTTCAAATTCACGGATTATGCGCATATCGCGGTAGATACGCATGAAATCCGCATTTGAATAATTGCTGCTTTCCTCTTTAATTGTTTTTTTGTACTGGTTTACGGGAATATCCGTAAATTTGATTTTGCCGGGTTTTCTGACTTCATTAGGGTCAACGAATAATGACTTTGTCACTTTTAATCAATCCTTTCTAATCAAATGCTATTTAAGCTGAAATATTGCTTCTCTTATGATTTCACAAACTGTGGGGTGGGGGAATACAAGTTCTTTTATGTCATCGATTCTCATCTGAGTTTCAACGAGAATTGAAGCTGCAACAATGAATTCCGAAGCATAGTTACCTATTACATGAACACCCAAAAGTCTGTTGTATTTTTTATCCACAACAAGTTTGCAGATTCCGTCTCCGCCGCCTTCGGCAATGTATCTGCCGCTGTAGGCCATGGGAGTTTTAACAACCGCTATATCATATCCCGCATCTTTTGCGGCTTTTTCCGTAAGACCTACGGAGCCTACTTCGGGATTTGTATATATAACGGATGGTATAGCGTCATAACGCATAATATCGCGTTTGCCGAGCATATTGTTTATTGCAACTTCCGTTTCTCTGTACGCCGTGTGAGCAAGCATGATTTTGCCGTTTACATCGCCTGTCGCATATACGCCGGGAATATTTGTTTTCATGTATTCGTCTGTTACAATCTTGCCTCTGTCAAGCAAAACGCCGATTGTTTCAAGACCGATGTCACGCGTTCTTGCGCGTCTTCCGCTCTTCCGATCTTCCGATGGAAAGGAGAACTTTTTCGGCGGAAACAGACTCGGTTTTGCCGCCTTTTTCAAATTCAACCGCATCAGGTGTAACGCGTGTGACTTTTGCGCCGAGATTGAATTTTATGCCTTTCTTTTCGTAGTTTTTCTGAAGTATCGAGCTTATGTCGCTGTCTGTGGGACCTGCAATATGATCAAGCATTTCAACAACCGTAACTTCCGTTCCCACGGAATTAAAATACGAAGCCATTTCAAGACCTATTACACCGCCGCCAACAACAACAAGCGTTTTCGGGATTTCGGTAAGATCCAGGATTTCACGGTTTGTGAGGACATGACCGCTCTTCACTCCGTCCGCAACACCGTCAATGGGGGGAACAATTGCTTCGCTTCCCGTTGCAATGAGAAGCTTTGCGCATGTGTATGTTTTTCCGTCGGCATCAACCGTATATCCTTCGGAGCTTTTGCCGGTTATTTTACCGCGTGCCTTAAGTGTATCGCACTTGCATGCTTTAAGCTGCATTTCAATTCCCGAAACAAGAGTTTTTACAACCTTGTTTTTTCTTTCCACAACAGCTTTTTGATCTATTGAAGATTCCGAAACGGTAATGCCGTAATCTTTTGCATGTTTTGTGTAGTCATATGCCTTGGCGCAGTAAAGAAGGGACTTTGAGGGAACGCAGCCTTCGTTTAAGCAAACACCGCCGAAAGCACGTTCTTCTATAACAAGGGTTTTAAGTCCCGCATGTGCGGCACGTTCTCCCGCCAAATATCCGGCAGGGCCGCCGCCGAGAACTATTAAATCATATTTCATGACAAATTACCTCGCTTTTATTATTTTGAAAGCATCAGGCTGAAGTTTTCGAGCCCGAATGCAACATCACGAAGCATTTTTGCGGCGGGAGCGCCGTCAACCGCTCTGTGATCGAATGTGAGAGAAAGACCCATTTTCTTGTATGTCTTTATTTCTCCGTTTACTTCCTTAATGCCTGTTGTTATGCCGTCAACACCCAAAATTCCCGTCTGAGGCGGATTTATTACAGGTGTAAACGACTCTATGCCCATTGAGCCTAAGTTTGTAACGGTGAATGAACCGCCGGTTAAAAGGTCGGGGCTGATGGTGCCGCTCTGGGCAGCCGATGCAAGTTCTTTGCTTTCTTTTGCAATTTCGTTGAGTGATTTATCGGAAGCTGCAAAAATTGTGGGAACCATAAGACCGCGCGGAGTATCAACGGCAACACCGAGGTTTACTTTGCTGAAATATTTCATTGAAGTACCTGTGAAGTGCGCATTTAAGTCTTTGTGGTTTAAAAGCACTCTTGAAACAACATAAAGGATAATGTCGTTCAATGTGATATTTGCAAGACCGAGTTTTTCGCCTGCCGCTTTAACCTTTGCACGAAATGCCATGATTTCTGTTGCGTCAAACGAAGTGTTCAAGGTAAGCTGTGCCATTTCGGAGAGAGAAGCATGCATGCTCTTTGCAATAACTTTGCGGATGTTAGAAATCGGAACTTCCGTAATTTCAGCTTCCGCAGCAACCGGAGCCGCAGCGGCAACGGGAGCAGCCTTGCCGAGATCTTCTATACGGACTTTTCCGCCGATTCCCGTGCCGGAAACGCCGGCAATGTCGCTTCCCATAACAGCGCCGACACCGCTTTCGGCATATGCGCGAACATCTCTTTCTATAATTCTTCCGTAAGGACCTGTCGGTGCAACGGTGGAAATGTCAATGCCTTTAGCGTCTGCCAATGCACGTGCTCTGGGGGAGGCTTTTGTGTCTCCGCTTGTATTAACCGTTACAGCCGGTTTTTCGGATTCTGCTTCGGGCGTGCTTTCGGCAACTGCCGGAGCATCGTCATCGTCTTCGGACGCAGGCTTGAATTCGGCAGTGCTTTCCCCGTCATTGCCTATAACACATACGTTTGTGAGACAGGGCACATCGTCGCCTTCTTCAAAGAAAACGTCAATAAGAGTGCCTTCAACGCTTGCTTCTTCATCGAAAGCGGCTTTGTCGGTTTCATAAGAAAACAGCATATCGCCGATATTGACTTTATCGCCTTTCTGTTTGTGCCATTTAGAGATAATACAGCTTTCAACCGATTGTCCCTGCTTTGGCATAATAATTGGTGTTGCCATTAAAAAAATCCTTTCCTGCTCAAATTTTTAATATCATCACGAGCTAATGATGAATTGTTTTTGTATTGGGATTACTCAGTTTCCGCCAAGTGCGAAAGTAAATACTTTTCGGCTTCCGTGTTCCAGAGACCGTTATATCTTTTAACTATTTCTGCAAGATTTTTGAAAAGCTCATTTGTTTTACCGAGTTCTTCAAAATCCGCAATTGCCGTAAGGGGAAGGCTTATATGTGTGTATATAAGCTTTTTGCCGCCTTTGATTTCGGGGAGATGCTGCGTGGCTTCGCCGGCTGCGTCAAGTCCGCCTATGTGAGTGATCATAGCGGCGGGGGTTACAAGACCTTTTTCCATAAGCGACAAAGCTTCTTTCATATCGTCCGTGTTGCCGCCCGATGTTCCTACAATATGAGTTGATGCATAGTGAACATTATAAAAGTTAAATTCTGCTTTAAAATCAGGGTTTGTCGGACCTGCAAAGAAGTTCAGACAGCCGTCTTTGCCCAAAATATCGTTACCCATTTCAACAACGGGGCGAACGGGCGCATAAACATAAACATCGTCAAAACCTTTTCCGTCTGTCATGGCGCGCATATCTGCCGCAGTCTTGTCGGAAGTGTTGAGATAAATAAGCTCAACTCCGTTTTTGGCAGCATCTTCGGGTGTCAGAATGCTTGCGGCACGGTTAAGTCTTGCATCATCTATGTCCGTAACAACGAGCATTTTCGGCTTGCGAGGACCGTGTATTGCATAGTCTATCGCTCCCATACCCATGGGGCCTGCGCCGGCCAGAATTGCCATGTTTCCGCCTTCAACAATGCCCATCTTGTGAACATAGCAGCCGTTTTCCGTATGATACTGAGCGTGGTAGCCGCCAACGATACAGCTCATCGGCTCAGCAAGAGAACCGTAGAAAAATGCATCGCCCGCATAGTGAAGGAGGCAACCCATTTCCATGAATTCGTGAGGGATTATTACGTATGTAGCCTGACCGCCTATGTATTTATATGAATATCCCGGAGCGGCAAGACTGCCTTTATAGTTTATTGCGGGCTGGATTGAGAAACGCTGTCCCGGTTTCCATTCGTCTGCCCATTTGCTGCCTGTCTTAATTATTTCTCCGCAGAATTCGTGACCGATGATTATCGGATTTTCGCTTACGTCGTTCGGAACGCGCTTGTGGTCTGCGCCCTGTATGGTCGCTTTGTAAGACGACATGCAGATAGAGTCCGAAACAACTTTGGCGAGTATTTCATCGTCGCGGATTTCCGGAAGCTCAAATTCTTCAAGACGCAAATCGTTTTTTCCGTAGAGCCTCAGCGCTTTTGTTTTCATAATAGTTCAACTCCTAAAATATATTATTATTTGTTTTTCACAAAACTTTAACGCCGATCTGTGTAAGATTTTCGGCGGTTTTTTTATCAAATCCGTCATCGGTTACAAAATAGTCTGCATCCGACGGTTCTGCAAAAGTAAAAGGATGGCTTTTACCGAGCTTTGTGCTGTCCATCACTATTATAACGCGGCTTGCCATTTGCACAGCGGCGCGCTTTAATTCGCATTCGTCATAGCTGCCGCATGTAAAACCGCAGTTTTTTGTAAAACCCGATGCGGCTATAATCGCAGTACCTATGTTAAGACCTTTTAAAAACTCAACCGAATGAAGACCCGAAAGCGAAATGTTGTCGGGATTAAGATGGCCGCATACAACGCTTATGTCGCAGTTCTTGTTTTTAGTAAGTTCCATTGCAATATTCGGACCGCTTGTAATTGCAAAAAGAGGTTTTTGCCCCATTTCTTTTGCAACCTGCATTACTGTGCTTCCGGCGTCAAAAAAAACGCAGCTGTTGTCTTCAATAAGTCCGGCAACTTTTTTGCCTATCTCCGCTTTAAGCGAAGGATTTACGAATTCGCGTCTGTTATACGCTTCTTCCTTTTTCATTGAAAGGTGCATTATGCTTTTTGCTCCGCCGCGTGTTCTTATGATTTCTCCCGCGTCTTCGAGATATTCGAGATCGCGCCTTAAAGTCATTGTCGAAACCTCCGGGAACAGAGAGGAAAGTTCCGTAAGTGTTACAAAGCCCTTTGAGATTATGTACTTGTTGATTTTTTCACGTCTGTCTTTCAAAACTTACACCTCCAAAGAACATTTTGTAACATAGAATTTGATAATTTTTAACACACAAATATATTATACATGAAAAAAAGTAACAAGTCAAGTGTTAAATTGCTCTTTTTTAAAAAAGGATTTGGCTGTTGCAAAACAAAAAATGGGCTGTGGCTAATGCCACTACCCATTTTTTGGACGTTCAGGAGTTTTTTAACATCTCATTATGCCGGTTTTTTTGTCAGTTAGAATCTATTATCGTATCTATTACGCTTCCAAGCGTTTTAAATGCTTTTGTGGTACCTTTTTTGAGAGCTTTGCTCTGCTTATCTTTGAGGGGGTCGGCAACCATGCCTACAACCGAGCCTACAACGGCTCCTGAAATAAGTCCTACAACAAATCCGTTTTTTGACATAAGCTTAAATCTCCTTTTTAATTACAAAATACATGCTTTCCTATTGTGGTTATAACCGGTCTTGTGCGTATCCATTTGTTTGTGGCAGTAACCGGGTTATAATAGTATATAGCGCCTCCAACGGGGTCCCAGCCGTTTAAAGCGTCCTGTGCGGCACGAATACAGCTGTCGGTCATTGCCGCGTTTATCTGCCCGTCTGATACTGCTGTAAAAGCTCCCGGCTGATAGATTACGCCTGCCACCGTATTCGGAAAAGAGGAATGTTCTACACGGTTTAAAATAACCGCGCCGACCGCAACCTGCCCTATATACGGCTCTCCGCGTGCTTCGCCGTTTATGACCATGGCAAGAAGATTTACGGTTGAACTTTGCGAGGAATTCTGAGATCCTGTGCCGGAGGAACTTTGGATCCCCATTTTGCTTAGGGTTGCGGGTCCCGCAATTCCGTCGGGCGTGAGGCCGTTTTTGGACTGAAATTTTTTTACCGCATTCATTGTTCCGGAACCGTATATTCCGTCTATGCTGCCGCTGTAATAACCCCAGGCGGAAAGCTTTTTTTGTATATTTGTAACTTCCGCTCCTGTAGAGCCAAATTTTGACAAAGCTTCACGCGTTTTGGGACTGTTTGCCGCAAATGAACACACCAAAACCGCTGATGCAATTAATGAAATTATTTTTTGCTTTCTTTATTTCTTTAGTATTAATAGTTACAGGTTGTTCATTTAATCAAAGTGATTCAAAGAAATTTAAAAATGAATATGAATCATTAAATGGTACAAAAGTAGAAGGTAAATCTGTAAGAAAAGTAAAT
>OLSB01000736.1_pt1 | contig 36886 bp, 27 predicted proteins | sample 1672071 | NCBI WGS metagenome assembly OLSB01 (sample SAMEA3136642, study PRJEB25190) | human gut metagenome | biome: human gut; feature: human-associated habitat; material: faeces | place: Austria | collected 2013 | reverse complement strand
CATAGTCCTTCCAGTCCAGGCTGTCCACGTCCCACTGGATGGGTTCCATGCCCATGGAGCGGATGGCGGAGATCACATGGTCGTCATACTCGCCGTAGGGGCAGCGGATCAGGGTGGGGGTCACGCCGGTGGCGGCGGCGATGCGCTGGTTGCTGGCGGTGACATCCTCCACGATCTGCTGGGCAGTGAGGGTGTTGTAGTGGTCGTGGTGGTTGGAGTGGCTCATGACCTCGTGGCCCGCGTCGTGCAGGGCCTTCACCGACTCCGGGTACTTCTCCGCCCAGTCCCCCACGCAGAAGAAGGTGGCCTTCACGTTGTACCGGGCCAGGATGTCGATGAGGGCCTGGGTGTCCTCGTTGCCCCAGGCAGCGTCGAAGCTGACGGAGCACATCTTCTGCTCCCGCTCCACGCTGTAGATCGGCAGCTGCCGCTGAGCGGCGGAGGCGGGCGTCCCGGCGGGATAGCTCACCGCCCAGAAGATGGCCCCCGCCAGCACCAGGGCCCCCACAGCCGCCACCGCCCGCCGCCGCAGCAGAAATACCCGCACTCTCCCGTTTCTCATGGCTATCCCGTCCTTTTTCAGAGTTTGTAACAGCATATGCCGGGCCCGGGAGGGGTATGACGGGGGATGCTGCGTCCGTTCAATGCCCCGGGCCGGTTCCGGGGGACAGTTTAAGGATAATTTCACGGTCTGTTCAAAAACGGACGGAAAAATGTGGTATAATGTCCATATCAACGGATCGAGGTTTCTTATGGACAAGCACGTTTTCACGGATAAACAGAAAAAAATCATCGCATGGGCGGCCATCGCCATCTTCCTGCTGCTGTCGGCGGCGGTAGGATGGTTCATCGGGCGGCCCCTGGTGCGCTTTGCCTCCCGGCCGGAGCAGTTCCGCCAGTGGGTGGACGGCCACGGCCTGCTGGGCATGGCCGCCTATGTGGGCATGGTGTTTTTGCAGGTGGCGGTGGCCGTGATCCCCGGGGAGCCGCTGGAGATCAGCGGCGGATACGCCTTCGGCGCCGTACAGGGTACGGTGCTGTGTATGCTGGGGGCCTTTCTGGGCAGCGTGGTGGTATTCGCCTTCGTGCGCCGGTTCGGCCGGGAGCTGGTGGAGATTTTTTTCCCCAAGGAGAAGATCGAGTCCCTGCGTTTTTTGCAGAGCTCCCCTAAGCGGGATCTGCTGTTCTGGATCGTATTCGTTGTGCCGGGGACGCCCAAGGATCTGCTGTGCTACTTTGCAGGGCTGACCGATCTGTCCTGGGGCAAGTGGCTGCTGATCTGTTCAGCGGGCCGCCTTCCCTCCATCATTACCTCCACCGTGGGCGGAAGCGCCGTGGGCGGCAGGCAGTACCTGTTTGCCATTTTGGTGTTTGCCGGGACCATGGCCCTCAGCGCCGTGGGACTGCTGATCTATCGGGGCCTGTGCCGCAGGCATGAGAAGAAGCAAGGCGGAGAAACGTAAAAACATCCCCTGACGGTGCAGTCAGGGGATGCTTTTTTACTTAGTGTCCTTTTTCCGGGCCAGCTCCGCCAGCTCCGGGAATTTCTTGGTGATGTAGCTGTAGCTGCCCCGGCCATGGGGGACCAGACAGCCGCTGCAATCCTTGATGCCATCGCCGACATAGGTGAAGTTGCCGCCGCACTTGTCGCCCAGCGCATAGAGGGGACAGTAGCAGAACAGACAGTTGAAGTCCTCCGGCTTGGCCGTTTTGTGGCAGGGGAAAAATTCGCACTGGGTGTGCTGGAAGAAGGAGTAGCGGCATTCCTCCGGCTTGGTGGAAAGGGGCTTATCCATGGGGTGACCTCCGTTTCATGTGATCTGCAGATTTCATGGCGCACCATATAATACCATCATATCAGCTTCCGGAGGGAACGTCAAGTGAGGGTGATATCATGCGGGAGGGCGGCGTGTGGATGCGCCGAAGACTGCCCTATATGCACCGGGAGCGCTGCGGGGATACCGCAGCGCTCCGATAGCTTTCACGCCGAATAGATTTTATTGAACCGCTTGATTGAGCGGAATGGAGACAGGCTGATGATGGCCCGCAAAGCTGCCTGTTCAGCGGCAGCCGTGATCCCGGAAGTAGGGGATCCTGGGCAGCTGCCACAGCAGGAGCATCCCCAGCCCATAGCAGGCGATGGCCTCCCCGGCGCCCACGGTCAGGCCGTTGATGGCCCATGTGGCGGGGAAGGCGGCGGTAAGGCCCGTCTCCTCATAGGCGATGACAGCCCCCACCAGCAGAGTGTTCAGCACCACCGGCGGCAGAGGGGCCAGCCACTTTTTCCGGCATCGGGCCGTCAGCAGGGCGGCGATGAGGGTGGCCAGAGATCCCACGATCAGATCCAGCAGACCATAGGGACTCAATAGATTGGTGATGAGGCATCCGGCGAACAGGCCCCAGACCGTCTCCGGAAAGAAAAAGGGGAGTACGCACAGCGCCTCAGAAAAGCGGCATTGCACGACTCCGAAGGTCAGGCTGAACACGGAGCTGAAAAGACTCAGTACGGCGTAGGCGGCGCCCACGGCGGCGGCCCGTGTCAGGTGTTGGGTTTGTAGCTTCTTCATTTTTGGTATCCTCCCATTTTTTGTTTAGAGAACGGCGTGAACCGAACGAACGCCGCCAGCGGCGGCGCTTGGACAGGGAGGGCCCCTGTCGCAGGGAGTATACCACATCCGGCGGCAAAAGGGAAGAACTTTTTCCGGTTTGGTCTGTGGGAGAAATATTTCCTGTATAAAAAGGGAGGGACAAGCGTCCCTCCCTTTCTGATTCAGTGCATGGGGCAGCCATGGGGCTTATCGCCCCGGCGCTCTGCCCGGCACAGGATCATCTCCCCGGCGATGCTGACGGCGATCTCTGCCGGTGTCACCGCACGGATGGCGGTGCCAATGGGGGTGTGGACCTGTGCGATGGACTCCTCCGGGATGCCCGCCTCCCGCAGCCTCCGGTTCACGGAGGCGGTCTTGGTACGGGAGCCGATGACCCCCACATAGGCAAACGGCCCACGGAGGATCTGTTCCTCCACATGGAAGTCGTGCATATGGCCGTTGGTCATGATGACCACGAAGTCCTCCTCCGTTACCGTGAGGTGGTCCTTGATGGAGGTGAAGTCCCCGCAGATGATCTCCTCCGCCGTGGGGAAGAGCTTGCGGGTGGCCAGCTCCGGGCGGCAGTCGAACACCACCGGGCGGAAGCCCACCGTTACCAGCAGGGGACACAGGGCCTGCGAGATGTGGCCCGCCCCGAACAGCAGCGCCCGCTCCCCGATGGGCAGGGGCATACTGAACACACCGCCCCGCCGGACGCAGTCGGTCTGGAGAGAGGTGAGCTCTACGCCCTCAGGAAGATCTCCCCACAGCAGACCCTCCGGCCCCAGCAGAGCGCCGCAGCCGCCGTCCTCCCGCAGCACCAGCCAGCCCCGCTGATGGGCGGTGAGCCGCTCTGTCAGGGCCGAGGCCAGCGCCTGCCACGACGCATCCTCCGCCGGGATGAACTGGAAATGGGCCGTCACGTCGCCGCCGCACACCATGCCGATATCGCCGCCGGAGGCGGCGGTGTGCAGCAGGAAATCGTGGACGGCAGAGCGCTTCTCCCTCAGCAGGGCCATGGCCATCTCCTCGCTGCGGCGCTCCACGGCGCCGCCGCCGATGGTACCGGTGAGCCGCCCGTCGGCACCCACCAGCATCTGAGAGCCGCTCTTCCGGGGGGCGCTGCCCGCTGCGTCGATCAGCGTCACCAGCACCGTGTCCCGGTGCTTCTCCATCTCATAAAACAGCTGTGCAAAGATCTGATTCATAGCTCCTCCTTGTTCCATTGCAGGATCCGACTCCGCAGATGCTGATAGAGCGCCTCACGGCTTTCCGGTGTGATGTTAAATACCTCTCCGTGAGGATGCTGCCGCACCCGGCGGAGAAAGTCCGTGTCCTTGGGCTTAACGGCGGCCAGCACCGGCGTGGAGCCGTCCAGCGCCGCCAGCACCGCCGCCTGAAACCGGTGGGCGTCGTTTTCCAGAAAGCCCAGCTCGTCCATCACCAGCAGGCCGCCTGACGTCAGCAGCGGCGGCCCCAGCCGGTCAAAGGCCCCCGGATACCGGACACTGCGGCGGCTGTCGCAGGTACCCACCAGATGCTCCGAGTCATAGGGACGCTCCTCCGGCGGCAGGGCGGCGGCGTGCAGGTAGATGGGGAACATCCCGTCCCCGTCCGCCTGAGGCAGGCGGCGGGTGACGAAGCCGCCTACGGGGAGGATGCTCTCCGCCAGCAGCCGGCGGATGAGGGTGCTTTTCCCCACACCGCGCTCCCCACAGATGAGAATGTGCTTTTCCATGCTACGCCTCCTCCATGGCCGGAATCTCCACCGCCAGCAGACACAGCTCCTTCCGGTTGGGCAGGTAGTAGGGGAATTCCGGTCCCGGTCCCGGCACCAAGCGGTGCAGGGGTGGCTCCCCTGCGCCGCTGCGGTCATAGAGCCGGAAAAACCGCCGGGCATCCTCCAGTGACCGGAGGGGCTGGCCAAACTCCAGGGAAAACCGCTCCATCCGATAGGAAAGGCCCAGATGGCGCAGGGTATCCTCCGAGTCCGCCGCCGTGAAGCCCACCGGCACCCGGCCGGTGCTGAACCGGTGATAGGCGTAGTCACGGCGGATGAGCAGCACCGTTCCCCGGCACTGCTGCCGGGCCACCGTCAGCGCCTCCTCCACGTCGCCGAACAGGCAGAACACCATGGCGTCGTAGGGCGTTTCCGGCGGCAGGCAACGGATATCCCCCTGCCGCACCGTGAGACGGGGGTCATGGCCTGCCCGCTGCCGGAGGCTCTCCAGCGGCGCCGCCGCACGATCCACGGCGGTGACGTGGCGGCAGTAGGGCAGCAGCGCCACGGACAGACCGCCCAGCCCGCACCCGGCGTCGCACACATGGGCCTGCTTCGGCAGATAGGGGGCGATGCGCCGGGCCAAGGCCGGATAGTAGCCGCAGCAGGCCATGGCATCCTGCAAAAAGGCCATGCCCTCCGGTGTCCAAGCCTGCATCATCCGCCGCACCTCCCGTGTTTTTTTCAGCATAGCAAATCTGCGGCGGGATTGCAAGACCACCCCGCCGCCTGTGGGAAAATTCCGCCATAGGGAACGGAAATAACACAGAAAATTCACATTTTCCCGCCGGGGCGTCGTATTTACACGGCACCCTGTAAATGCTATAATCATAGGATACGAGATCAGGAAAGGAACGGACCCACATGGAACTGCACGCAAAGCTGGTGCGCTCACAACTGAATTTCTTCAAGCCTCTGGCGGAAAACTGCTCTCTGGAGCTGACCCGGAAGGGGCAGGACAAGCTGGGTGAGCTGATGACGGCCATGCACCGGCGGGAGACCTTTTCCCGTGAGCATGACTTCCGGAATTTTCAGGGGGCGTGGATCATGCCCAAGGACCAGCGCCGCACCGGCGTGATCCTGTACCTCCACGGGGGCGGCTACACCTGCGGCAGTCTGGAGTACGCCAAGGGCTTTGCCTCCACGCTGGCCACGGAGTGCGGCGTGCGGGTGTTTTGCGCCGCCTACCGGCTGGCCCCGGAGCACCCCTATCCCGCTGCGCTGGAGGATGCACTGGAGAGCTATGAGTATCTGCTGAAAAAGGGCTATCCCGCCCGGCAGATCCTGCTGTGCGGTGAGTCCGCCGGCGGCGGGCTCATCTATGCCCTGTGCCTGAAGCTCAAGGAACTGGGGCGGCCGCTGCCCTGCGGGCTGGTGGGCATCTCCCCGTGGACGGACCTCACCTCCTCCGGAGCTTCCTTCGAGACCAACCGGGACGTGGACCCCTCCATGACCCGTGAGCTGCTGACCTTCTACGCCGGGTGCTATACCCAGACGCCGGAGGATCCCCTGTGCTCCCCGCTGTTCGGTGATCTCCACGGCCTGCCGCCGTCCCTGCTGTTTGTGGGCGGGGACGAGGTGATGCTGGACGACACCCGGATGCTCCATGAGAAGCTGCTGCAGTCCGGCTGCCGCAGCAAAATGCACATCGCCCCGGAGCGGTGGCACGCCTATGTGCTGTACTGCCTCAACGAGAACATGGAGGAGGACTTTCAGTCCATCAACCATTTTCTGGATAAGGTGCTCTCCCCGGCCCGGAGCCTGCGGTGGATGCGGCTGGATAATGCCGCCAAGATCTACCCCGCCGCCAAGCGCCGCAACTGGAACAACTTCTTCCGCCTGTCCGCCACTTTGACGGAGCCGGTGGATACGGCGGTGCTGCGCTCGGCACTGGATGTGACGATGCGGCGCTTCCCATCCATGGCGGTGCGGCTGCGGCGGGGGATGTTCTGGTACTATCTGGAGCAGATCCCCCAGGCCCCGGCCATCCAGCCGGAGAAGAGCTGCCCGCTGGCCCACGCCCCCTTCGATCAGGTACGGCGCTGCGCCCTGCGGGTGCTGGTGTACCATGACCGCATTGCCGTGGAGTTCTTCCACGCCATCACCGACGGCACCGGCGGGACCATCTTCCTCAAGACGTTGCTGGCGGAGTACCTGTGCCAGAAGTACGGCATCACCGTCCCGGCGGAGGACGGCGTACTGGGCCGTCTGGAGGAGCCGGACGAGGAGGAACTGGAGGACAGCTTCCTCCGCTATGCCGGGGATGTGAAGGCCAGCCGCAAGGAGGCCACCGCCTATCACCTCAGCGGCACGCCGGAGCCGGACGGCTTCAAGAATCTGGTGACGCTGATGGTGCCGACGGATGCCCTGCGCTCCTGTGCCAGGGAGTACGGCGTCACGGTGACGGAGCTGCTGGCCGCCGCCATGATGCAGGCCATCGACCGCCTGCAGGCGGAGAAGGAGCCACGCCGCAGCCGCCGCAAGCCGGTGAAGGTGCTGATCCCCGTGAATCTGCGGAATTTGTTTCCCACTCGCACCCTGCGGAATTTCGCCTCCTACATCACCCCGGAGATCGATCCCCGTATGGGAGACTTCACCTTCCGGGAGATCTGCGCCGCCGTCCACCATCGGATGGGGCTGGAGAACAATCCTCACACCATGCAGGCCAAGTTCGCCGCCAATGTGGCCAGTGAGCGGTCCCCCGTGCTGCGGGTGATGCCGCTGTTCGTGAAGAATCTGGCCATGAAGCTGGTGTTCGACGCCGTGGGAGAGCGGAAGTCCTGCCTGTGCCTGTCCAATCTGGGCAATGTCCGCCTGCCGGAGGCCATGGCCCCCTATGTGCGCCGGATGGATTTCATCATCGGCGTGCAGGCGGCGGCCCCCCACGGCTGCGCCGTGGTGTCGTGGAACGGCACCGCCTATATCAACTGCATCCGCAACATCCGGGAGCCGGAGCTGGAGCTGCACTTTTATCAGGTGCTGCATGAGTTGGGCCTGCCGGTGAAGGCGGAGAGCAACCAGCGCTGAGAGAAGAAAGGAGCGCAAAGCCATGTATTGTGTCAAATGCGGCGTGGAGCTGGCGGACAGCCAGCGGGTGTGTCCCCTGTGCGGCACCCGTGTGTTCCACCCGGATATTCCCCGCACCCCTGCCGACCCACCCTATCCCCCGGATGAACGGGTCCACCCGGAGGAGGTGAACCGCTCCGGCGTGTGCTTTATCCTGACGGCGCTGGCCCTGCTGCCGGCGGTGATCTGCGTGCTGTGCGACTGGCGCATCAACGGGGGTATCCTCTGGTCCGGCTATGCCTCCGGCGGCATCCTGCTGCTGTATGTGCTGACGGTGCTGCCCCTGTGGTTCAAGCGGCCGAACCCGGTGATCTTTGTGCCGGTGGATTTTGCCGCCATTATTCTGTACCTGCTGTATATCGACCTCGCCACCGGCGGACACTGGTTCCTGACCTTCGCCTTCCCCGTGGCAGGATCCATCGGGGTGCTCATCACCACCATGGTGGCGTTGCTGCGCTACGTCCGCCGGGGGTATCTCTACATCTTCGGCGGCGCCCTCATTGCCGCCGGCGGGCTTGCCATGCTGCTGGAGTTTTTGCTGAACCTGACCTTCGGCGTTCACCAGACCTTCTTCTGGTCCTTCTATCCGCTGGCCGCCGGGGTGCTGCTGGGGGTGATGCTGATCATCATTGCCGTCTGTCCGCCTCTGCGCCGCTCCCTTCACCGGAAGTTCTTCCTGTGAATTCCCCACAGCGGGTCCTTTGGACATAAAGCCCTCCTTCCCCTGTGGAGGAGGGCTTTTCCAGTTGACTTCCCGGAGGAGATTCCGTATAATGGGACACAATGAGATAGCGCAGAACGCCGCTTCACCGGAGACGGAGCGGGCGGCGGGGCGGCCGGTGCCGGTTTCCGGAGGGAACCGGCCTTTTTCCTGACTGCACCGGGTCGGAAAGGAGCGATCTTCCGTGAAAAAACGTATCTTTGCGGCGCTTTCAGCGATGCTGATGCTGCTGGCTCTGACCGGCTGCGGCGCCAAGCAGGTGGACTATGACGCCACCTGCACCATCTCCATCTCTTGCGCCACCATTCTGGACAATATGGACGCCTGCGACCCCGACAAGCGGGAGCAGGTGCCTCAGGACGGCGTCATTCTGGCCCCGGTGGAGGTGGGCTTCCAGACCGGGGAAAACGTCTTTGACGTGCTGCAGCGGGTGTGCCGGGAAAATCGCATCCAGATGGAGTCCAAATGGACGCCCCTGTATGGGAGTGCCTACATTCAGGGCATCCACAACCTGTATGAATTCGACGTGGGCAGCGGCTCCGGCTGGATGTACAGTGTCAACGACTGGTATCCCAACTACGGCTGCTCCCGCTACACGGTGCAGCCGGGGGATGTGATCTGCTGGGTCTATACCTGCGATCTGGGACAGGATGTAGGCGGCGGGGCCGCCGTGGGCGAGTGAGAAGAACCGGCGAAGGGAGGCGATGACCATGCGATACAGCGACGTGTTCGGCAGCTGCCATCCGGCGGTGAACTTCCTGTATTTCGTGCTGGTCATCGCCTTTTCCATGTGCCTGACTCACCCGGTATGCCTGCTGCTGTCGGTGTGCGGGGCCGTGATCTACCATGCTGTGCTGCTGGGGCCCCGCTCCCTGCGGAAAAGCGCCGTGTGGATGGTGCCTATGGCGGTGCTGGCGGCGGTCATCAACCCGGCTTTCACCCATCAGGGCGTTACCATACTGGCCTATCTCCCCTCCGGCAATCCCCTGACGCTGGAGAGTATGCTCTACGGCCTTGCCTCGGCGGCGCTGCTGTCGGCCACGCTGCTGTGGTTCACCTGCTACAACGCCGTCATGACCTCGGATAAGTTCATCTATCTCTTTGGCAGGGTGATCCCCGCCCTGTCACTGGTGCTGTCTATGACCATGCGCTTTGTTCCCCGGTTCCGCACCCAGCTGCACACCGTGGCGCAGGCCCAGAAATACATGGGCCGTGACACGGAGAACGGCAGCCTTCTCCGCCGCACGAAAAACGCCATGAAGGTCTTTTCCATCATGGTCACATGGTCGCTGGAGAGCGCCATCGAGACGGCGGACAGTATGAAGAGCCGAGGCTACGGCGAAAAGGGCCGCACGGCCTTCTCCATCTATCGCATGGACGACCGGGACCGGAGCCTGCTGGTATGGCTCATCTTCTGCGGGGCCTATGTGCTTTGCGGCGTGCTGGCCGGAGGCCTGCGGTTCCGCTACTACCCCTCGCTGGCGGGAGCGCCTGTGACGCCCATGACCGTGAGCTTTTTCGTGGTCTATTTCCTGCTGTGCCTGACCCCGGCGGTGCTGGATCTGGCGGCAGCCCGCCAGTGGAGACAAATCGAGAAGGAGGTGCGCCGGTGACGGAGCTTCTGCATCTGGAGAATTACAGCTTTACCTACCCCCAGCAGCGCCGCCCGGCGCTGTCCCATGTCACCCTCACCGTGCCGGAGGGTGCGTTCATGGTGCTCTGCGGCCCATCCGGCTGCGGAAAATCCACGCTGCTGCGGCAGCTGAAAACGGTACTGGCGCCTCATGGCCTGCGGGAGGGGGAGATCACCTTCTGCGGCACGCCGCTGGCACAGATCCCCAGCCGCCGTCAGGCGGCGGAGATCGGCTTCGTGCAGCAGTCACCGGAGAATCAGGTGGTGACGGACAAGGTCTGGCATGAGCTGGCCTTCGGGCTGGAGAGTCTGGGCTTCGACACCCCCACCATCCGCCGCCGTGTGGCGGAGATGGCCTCCTTCTTCGGGATACAGGACTGGTTCTATAAAAACGTCACGGAGCTGTCCGGCGGACAGAAGCAGCTGCTGAGTCTGGCCTCGGTGATGGTGATGCAGCCCCGTGTGCTGATCCTGGATGAGCCCACCAGCCAGTTAGACCCCATTGCCGCCTCGGACTTCCTCCAGACGCTGGGCCGCATCAACCGGGAGCTGGGGACCACCGTCCTTCTGACGGAGCATCGGCTGGAAGAGGCCCTGCCACTGGCGACCCATGCGGCGGTGATGGACGGCGGACGGCTGCTGTGTACCGGCACACCGGCGGAGGTGGGCGGCTTGCTGCGGCAGGAGGGGCACCGGATGTTTCTGGCCATGCCCTCCGCCATGCGGATCTGGGCCTCGGTGCAGAGCGATGCCCCCTGCCCGGTGACGGTGCGGGAGGGCAGAGCCTTCCTGACGGAGTGGCTCACGGATCACCCCGCCCGGCCCCTGCCGCCGGAGGAGATCCCTCCCTGCGGCGAGGTGGTGCTGGCGGCGGAGGACGTGTGGTTCAAATACGAGGAAAAGGGCCCGGATATCGTCCGGGGCCTCCATATGACCGTCCGACAGGGGGAATTTGTGGCCCTGCTGGGCGGCAACGGTACCGGCAAATCCACCACCCTGCGGCTCCTCAGCGAGGGACTGCGCCCCTACCGTGGCACGGTGCGCCATACGGGCCGGCTGGGGGTCCTGCCCCAGAACCCCCAGGCGCTGTTCGTGAAAAAGACCGTCCGGGAGGACCTGTTCGAGACCTTCGACGGACTGCATTTGCCCCTGGCGGAGCAGCAGCGGCGGGTGGAGCAAATGGTGACCCTCTGCCGTCTGACGGAACTGCTGGACCGCCATCCCTACGACCTCTCCGGCGGTGAACAGCAGCGTGCGGCGCTGGCCAAGGTCATGCTGCTGGAGCCGGATATCCTGCTGATGGACGAGCCAACCAAGGGGCTGGACGCCGAGTTCAAGCAGTCCTTTGCCGCCATGGTGCGCTCTCTGCTCTCCGGCGGCGTGACGGTGCTGATGGTGAGCCATGACGTGGAGTTCTGCGCCCGCTATGCCCACCGCTGCGCCCTATTTTTCGACGGCAGTATCTCCGCCGAGGGGACGCCCCGTGCCTTCTTCGGCGGCAACAGCTTCTACACCACCTCTGCCGACCGCATGGCCCGTGGGCTGCTGCCCCATGCCGTCACGGCGGAGGACGTCATGGCCGGTATTGGCGGCACCGTCCCGCCGGAGCCGGAGGTGCAGCACACCTATGCGCCACTGCCGCCGGCAGCGGAGGGATCCGCCGACTGGAAGCCCCCGAAGCTTCCGTGGTGGCGCAGGGTGCTGGCCGCCGTGTCCGGCGCCGTGGCGCTGGTGATCCTGTGGATGGCTACCCGCAAGACGGATCTGACGGCGCTGGTGGGCGGCGGCAAGGTCTCTGCTGCCGGGTGGCAGACGCTGGCCACCTATGGGATATTTCTGGCGGCCATGTTCGTGCTGGTGGCCTCTATCGGCCGTCGGGCGCCGCCGCCGGTGCAGGTGCAGACCCCGGTGGAAAAGCGGAAGCTTTCCCGCCGCACGGTGGTGGCCTCCGTGCTGATCCTGCTGATGATCCCCGTGACGCTGGTGGTGTGCGTGGGCCTCTTTGGCCGCACCCACTACTATATCACCGCCCTGCTGGTGATGCTGGAGTGTATGCTGCCGTTTTTCATGGTCTTTGAGGGCCGACGCCCACAGGCCCGGGAGCTGACCATCATCGCCGTGCTGTGCGCCTTGGGCGTGGCAGGCCGGGCGGCCTTCTTCATGCTGCCCCAGTTCAAGCCCGTCATGGCCCTGACCATCATCGCCGGAGTGGCCTTCGGCGGCGAGACGGGCTTTCTGGTGGGGGCCATGACCATGCTGGCCAGCAATGTCCTCTTTTCGCAGGGGCCGTGGACGCCCTTCCAGATGTTCAGCATGGGCATCATCGGCTTTTTGGCCGGAGTGCTGTTCCGCAAAGGCTGGCTGCGCCGCAGCCGGGGCGCTCTGGCGGTGTTCGGCGGCATCGTCACCTTCGTCATCTACGGGGCTATTATGAACCCCGTGTCGGCGCTGATCTATGGGGCGGAGATGAACTGGCAGACGCTGCTGACGTACTATATCACCGGCTTCCCCATGGACTGCGTTCACGCCTGCGCCACGGTGATCTTCCTGCTGCTGCTGGCGGAGCCTATGCTGGAAAAGCTGGACCGCATCAAGGTCAAATACGGGTTGGTGGAGTGATCCAGCGGCCTTTCTGTGGCACCCCGCAGAATCCCCGTGAAGTCCATGTAAAATACAAAATGGGATGCAACTTTTTCTTGCAATCCGACAGCGTGTCCTATATGATGCTAACGTCTTAAACTTCTTAAACTTTTGTTCATAAACTCCTCATAAACTTCCATTCCGAGGACACGACTATGCAGGAAAAAACATTGACCGGCGGGCGCAGCTACTATCTGGATATTGCACGGGCCATCGCCATCATCAGCATTTCCCTGAACCATGCGGTGAACCGCACCTATGACAATTATTTCGGCCAGATGGAGGAGTTTCTGGAGTCCTCCTATCTCTCATCGCTGCTGAAGAGCGTGGCAACGGTATTCAGCCATTTGGGGGTGCCGCTGTTTCTCATGATCTCCGGGGCACTGCTGCCTGCACTGAATAGCCTGCTGGTGCTGCGGGATATCCCGCCTATGGATACGGCAGTGTATCTGTTCAACCTCTGCTCGATATACTATCTCTATGTCTTTACCGGGTACTTTATCAGCCAAGGCGGACTGCAAAGGCTTCGGACCGGGGAAGTGGCCGTGCTTACGGTGCTGCTGTTTGCGCTGATCTGTGGCTATCAGCTTTATGCTTATTCTGACTGGGTGGATTATCTGGTGGACTACGACTTTCCGCTGCTCCTGCTGTGTGCCATGGGGCTGTTGGAGCTGCTGCGCCGTGGAGCGGAGCATCTTCGGGGCCTTCGGCCGGTGGTGACCTATCTGGCCAAGATATCCTTTGGTATCTATTTTGTTCATATTCTCATCATGTCACTACTGTACTGGCATATGGATTTCAGCGAGTGGTCGCACCTGTGGACGCTGCTGTTTCTGGAGGGCGTGTCCGTGGGCGGCAGCATCCTGCTGATCGCTCTGTTCTCCGGCATTCCCTTCTGCCGCCGCCGGATGTTCGGCATCAAGGGGTAAAATGCCCCAAATCACATAGTCAAGCGCCGCACACGAAGGTGTGCGGCGCTTTTTTGCGTTCAGCCGCCGTCAAGGTGACGGCATTGTCACCGGGAAAAGCGAAGGAAACCACTTGGCACTGTCCGCCGTTTGTGGTAAAATATCACGGAATATAGATTCCTGCCGCCGGGAAGGACATCCCCGGCGGAGAGGAGAGCGGGAGGCGTGACATGAAAACGGTGGTATTGGGCAGCGGCGGCTGGGGAACGGCGCTGTCGTTGGTGCTGCACCGGAACGGACATCCGGTGACCCTGTGGTCCCACGTGCCGGGGAAGGCGGCGTATATGGAGCGGGCCAGAGAGAACCCCCGGCTGGAGGGAGTCCCTCTGCCGCCGGAGCTGCGCCTGACGGCGGATATGGCCTGCCTGACGGAAGCGGAGCTGGTGGTGGTGGCGGTGCCGTCCTACGCCGTGCGGGAGACGGCCCATGCCGCCGCCCCGCTGCTGCGCCCCGGTACGCTGCTGGTGACGGCGGCCAAGGGCATCGAGCGGGATACCCACCTGCGGATGAGCCAGATATTGGAGCAGGAGACGGGGGGAGCCTTTCCCATCGCCGCCCTGTCCGGCCCCTCCCACGCCGAGGAGGTGGGCCGTGGGCTCCCCACCGGCTGCGTGGCGGCCAGCGTGTCTCAGGCGGCTGCCCTCACGGTGCAGGACGCCTTTATGAACGACCGCTTCCGGGTGTATACCAGCCCCGATATCGTGGGAGTGGAGCTGTCCGGCGCCCTGAAGAACGTGGTGGCGCTGGCCTGCGGCATCTGCGACGGTATGGGGTATCAGGACAACACCAAAGCCCTGCTGATGACACGGGCCATGGTGGAGCTGTGCCATCTGGGGGAGCGGCTGGGAGGCGACCGCCAGACCTTCGGCGGCCTTGCGGGTATGGGGGATCTGATCGTCACCTGCACCTCCATGCACTCCCGGAACCGCCGGGCGGGCATCCTGCTGGGACAGGGCAAGTCCGTCGAGCAGACGCTGGCGGAGACCGGCGGCGTGGTGGAGGGCTACTATGCCGCCGCCAGTATGCACCAGCTGGCGGAAAAGACCGGCGTGGAGATGCCCATCTGCCGGTGCGTCTATGAGATATTGTACCGGCAGCGGCCGGTGCAGGAGGTGGCCCGTGAGCTCATGGGCCGGGCCAGAAAGGGCGAGATCGAGGACGGCTGGCGCTATCCCGTGGGATAACGCCGGGGAAGGAGGGACGTATGGAGCGGATCCTGCTGGTGGAGGACGATGCACAGATCACGGCGTCGCTGTCGGCATTTTTGCAGAGTGAGGGCTTTTCCGTGGAGACGGCCACCGGGGAGACCCGGGCCAGGCAGCTGGTGGAGCAGACGGCTCCGGGGCTGCTGCTGGTGGATGTGCAGTTGGCGGAGGGCAGCGGCTTCGGCGTGTGCGCCTATGCCCGGAGCCGGGGTCTGCCGGTGATCTTCCTCACCGCCTCCGGCGACGAGAGCAGCGTGGTGCTGGGGCTGGACATGGGGGCCGACGACTACATCGCCAAGCCCTTTCGGCCCAGAGAGCTGGTCTCCCGCATCCGCAGCGTGCTGCGGCGGTACGGCAAGGAGAAGACGCTGGTGCCGCTGGGCGGTGTGATGGTGGATACGGAGAAGGGGCGGGTCACACGGGACGGCCGGGATGTGTATCTCTCGGCGCTGGAATACCGGCTGCTGCTGGTGTTTCTGAGCCACCGGGGAAAGGTCCTCTCCCGGTCGCAGCTGCTGGAGGAGATCTGGGACGCCGCCGGGGATTTCGTCAATGACAACACCCTGACGGTGTATATCAAGCGCCTGCGGGAGAAGATCGAGGCCGACCCCGCAGACCCACAGATCATCCGGACGGTGCGTGGCATCGGCTACATGGTGGACGCATGAGCATCTGGAAGAACACGGAGGTGCGGCGGACGGCCCTGTGGCTGCTGCTGGCCACGGCGGTGTGCTCCGTGGCGGCGGCCCTGCTGTATCCCATCTGCGGCCTGCTGACGCTGGGGCTGGGGGCGGTCTGCGGGGCCATCTGGTACGGCTCCACCCGGCGGCGCTACCGGGAACTGGAGCGCATGAGCCGGGACATTGACCGCATTCTCCACGGGCAGGAGCAGCAGGTGCTGCCCCAGCAGGAGGAGGGAGAACTGGCCATCCTCCGCAGCGAGATCGGGAAGATGACGGTGCGGCTGCGGGAGAACGCCCAGCGACAGCAGGAGGAGCGTGTCCGACTGGCGGATGCCATGGCGGATATCTCCCACCAACTGCGGACGCCCCTGACGGCCATGCGCCTGACCCTGTCCCTGCTGGAGCAGGAGGAGCTGACGCCCCAGCGGCGTCTGGCACTGATGCGGGAGCTGAAGAAGCTGACGGGCCGTATGGAGTGGCTGGTGGAGGCCCTGCTGAAAATGGCCCAGCTGGACGCCGGGACGGTGGTGTTCCACCCGCAGGACACCACGGCGGCGGAGCTGGTGCGCCGTGCGGCGGAGCCGCTGGAGGTCCCCATGGAGGTGCGGAGCATCCGCTTCACCGCTCAGGCGGGGGAGGAGCGGCTTACCTGCGACGTGCCGTGGAGCACGGAGGCGCTGGGAAATATTCTGAAAAACTGCATGGAGCACGCCGCCTCATGGGTGCAGGTAACGGCACGGGAGACAGCCATTTTCACAGAGATCACGGTGCAGGATGACGGGCCGGGCTTCGACCCGGAGGAGCTGCCCCGGCTTTTTCAGCGGTTTTACCGGGGCAAAAACGCCGGGGAGAACAACTTCGGCATCGGCCTGAGCCTCTCCCGTCAGGTGCTGGCCCAGCAGAACGGCACGGTGCAGGCGGAAAATGTCCTCACCGGCGGCGCACGGTTTATCCTGCGGTGGTATAAGGGCACGATATAGATGCCCTCATAAGCCCCATCAAGCCGGTGGGAAAAGTGCAGGATTAAAAGAAAATTTACCTTCTATTCACAAAAACCGCCGGGAAGTGTGAAATGACCTGCCGCCGCCGGTTGCATTTTGCCGAGGGTTGTAGTATAATTTCACAATATGTAAGTCCGCCCAACCGGGCGCAGACTGAAAAACAACGAAACGGATCAAACCGACTAAGGAGTGCGTATCGATATGCGAAATATACCCTTCAGCCCTCCGGATATCACGGAGCTGGAGATCCAAGAGGTGTGCGAGGCCCTGCGGTCCGGCTGGATCACCACCGGCCCCCGCACCAAGCAGCTGGAAAAGGAGCTGGCAGAGTACTGCCATGTGGCGAAGCTGGTGTGCCTGAACTCCGCTACGGCGGCGGAGGAGATGAACCTGCGGGTGCTGGGCATCGGTGAAGGCGACGAGGTGCTGGTGCCGGCGTACACCTATACCGCCACGGCGGCGGCGGCCATCCATGTGGGGGCCACGGTGAAGTTTATCGACAGCCGGAAGGACTCGCTGGAGATGGACTACGATCAGATGGAACGGGCCATCACCGAAAGGACCAAGGCGGTGATCCCGGTGGATCTGGGGGGCATCCCCTGCGACTATGACCGCATCTATCAGGCGGTGGAGGGGAAAAAGGCACTGTTCTGCCCCAAGGGCGATGTGCAGGAGGCACTGGGCCGGGTGGCCGTGGTGGCCGACTGCGCCCATGGGCTGGGCGCCTCCCGTCACGGGGTGCCTACCGGCGCTCTGGCAGACTTCACCTCCTTCTCCTTCCACGCCGTGAAGAACTTCACCACCGCCGAGGGCGGTGCATCGGCGTGGCGCACGCTGCCGGGTCTTGACGACGAGGAGCTGTACCACCGCTATCAGCTGTTGAGCCTCCACGGCCAGTCCAAGGACGCTCTGGCCAAGACCAAGCTGGGGGCGTGGGAGTACGACATCGTGGGGCCGTGGTATAAGTGCAACATGACGGACATCATGGCCGCCATGGGTCTGAAGCAGCTGGAGCGCTATCCCGGCCTGCTGGAGCGGCGGCATCAGCTGATCCAGCGCTATGATGAAGCCCTGCACCCGCTGGGCATCCGGACCCTGCCCCACTTTACCCCGGACTATACCAGCTCCGGCCACCTGTACCTGACGTGGACCCCCGGCATTGGGGAAAAGGAGCGCAATGAGATCATCCTGCGGATGGCGGAGCGGGGCGTGGCCTGCAACGTCCACTATAAGCCCCTGCCCATGATGACGGCCTACAAGGCCATGGGCTTCGATATCGCTGACTATCCCAATGCCTACCACCACTATGAAAACCTCATCACCCTGCCTCTGCACACCCGCCTCTCCGATGAGGATGCGGCCTATGTGACGGAGCAGTTTGCGGACATCGTAAAGGAGTACCTCCGGTGATGCTGCGGAAGTGGGAGGATCTGCCGCAGGAGATGCGGACGGAGGAGGTCCGCCCGTACTATGACCTGCTGCGAAAGAAGCAGGGGAGCCTGCTCTGCAAGCGGCTGTTCGATATTTTGGCATCGCTGGTGCTGCTGGTGCTGCTGAGCCCGGTGTTTCTGGTGCTGGCCATTGCCATCAAGCTGGACTCCCGCGGCCCGGTGTTTTACCGGCAGGTGCGGGTGACCCAGTACGGGCGTGAATTCCGCATTTTCAAGTTCCGCACCATGGTGCAGAACGCTGACCGCATCGGCAGTCAGGTGACGGTCAGCGGCGACAGCCGCATCACACGGGTGGGCAAGGTCATCCGCAGCTGCCGTCTGGACGAGGTCGGCCAGTTGCTGAACGTGCTGGGTGGCTCCATGTCCTTTGTGGGGACACGGCCGGAGGTGCCCAAGTATGTGGCCCGCTACACCCCGGAGATGATGGCCACCCTCCTGCTGCCGGCAGGAGTGACCTCCGAGGCCAGCATCCGCTACAAGGACGAGGCGGAGCTGCTGGACAAGGCGGAGGATGTGGACGAGACGTATGTGCAACAGGTGCTGCCGGGGAAAATGGCATATAATCTGGCGAGCATCCGGCACTTTGGCTTGGGCCAGGAGCTGCTGACCATGCTGCGGACGGTCAAAGCGGTGCTGTGACCCCCTCCGGAGGATACAAAGGTTGCAATTCCGGTCCGCAGGGAGTATAATACTCCGTTGCGGCGATAGCCGGAGAACAAAACAAAGAGGACGCCGCCTGCCCCCAGCGGGCCGGGTGGCGGTGAGAGGTCAACTATGGAAGAAAAGAAAGAGGTCACGATACAGGAGATCCAGAGCAAGCTCCTGGAGATCCTGCTGTATTTTCAGAAGTTCTGTCAGGAGAACGGGCTGGGCTTCGTGCTGGCCGGCGGCACCTGTCTGGGTGCCGTGCGCCACAAGGGCTTCATCCCCTGGGACGACGACGTGGACGTGTTCATGCTGCGGGATGACTATGAAAAGCTCTGCCGTATCTGGGACGAAAAGGCGGACACAGAGCACTACTCCTGCGTCCGCTCCAACGATCGATTCAACATCCGTCACTCCGCCACGGAGATCAAGGACAACAACACCACCTTCATCAACCGCCACAGCGCAGATCTGGACATCCATCAGGGGCTGATGATCGACGTGATCCCGCTGGACGCTGTACCCAAGTCCAAGTGGAAGCAGCTGTGGCAGATGGTGGACTCCATGATGTACTGCTGCTTCAATTTCCAGCGTCTGCCCGCCCACAAGGGCAAGGTCACTTACTACGCCGAGAAGCTGGCGCTGACGCTGGTGCCGTCCTTCAAGGCCCGGTACAAGCTGTGGAAGGGCGCCGAAAAGCGACTGAGCCGCTACTCGCTGGCGGATGCGGAGTACGTCTCCTCCTTCGGCGAGGGCGCTACCATCATGCGCCAGAGGTTCCCCATCCGGTGGTTCCGCCACCCGGCGTATCTGGAGTTCGAGGGCCATCAGATGCCGGTGCCGGAGGACTATGACAAGTGGCTGACCATCTCCTATGGCGACTATATGCAGCTGCCTCCCCCGGAGGAGCGGGTCTACCGCCACGATGCGATATTCATCGATCTGGAGCACAGCTACAAGCAGTATAAGGGCATCCACTACTGTGTGGATGAAAAGAAAGCGTGAGAGTCATGTCGAAGCTGAGAAATATGTTCTCCACCCGGAAGTGTATGCAGATCGCACCGGAGACGGAGATGATGCACGAGCTGACGCCGGAGGAGCTGAAGGCGCTGCAGGCGTGCTTTCTGGAGATCATCAAGGACATCGATCGGGTGTGTCAGGAGCACGGCCTGTGCTATATGGCCGCCGGCGGTACGGCCTTGGGTTCCGTGCGCCACAAGGGCTTTATCCCCTGGGACGACGATGTGGATATCCTCATGCCCCGTGAGGATCTGAACCGCTTCGTGGAGCTGTTCGAGGAGTGCATGGGGGACAAGTACGAGCTCACCACCCCCAATTCCGATAAGTACCAGCTGGAGAGCATGATCTCCGCCGTATATAAGAAAAACACCCTGAAAGCGGCGTTTCTGGACTATAACACGCCGTTTCCCAAGGGCGTTCACATCGATATCTTCGCCATTGAGTCCGTCCCCAGAAACCCCATTGTCCGGGGTATCAAGGGCGTAACGGCCATGGGCCTGCAATACATTGCGGTATCTACCCTGTTCTACCACTACCGCAGCCCGGAGAAGAAGAAGTTCTTCAGCCAGTCCTTCGCCGGAAAGTTCAACTATGGCTTGCGGTGTACGGTGGGCTTCCTGTTCTCCTTCCGCCCCTATAAGAAGTGGGGCGACCTGTTTGACCGCTTCGTGCGATGCAAGAAGGACACGGGATTGTGGGCCGTCCCCACGGATATCGGCCACTATTTCGGACATATTATGCCCAAAGAGGTATATTATCCCCCCATCAAGGGGCCGTTTGAGGACTTTTCCATCAACCTGCCCCATGATCCGGACACCTATCTGAAAAATCAGTACGGCGATTACTGGGTCATCCCGCCGGAGGCCGACCGGGAGAAGCACTATTCCGTGGGTTTCTGTCTGGACTGCGCCGCCGAGGAACAGAAAAAGGACGGAGCACAGGACCAATGAGCACGCATCCCATTGACATCGTGATCCCATGGGTGGACGGGTCTGACCCGGTCTGGCAGGCGGATCACGCCAAATACCGGGCCTCCAAAAGCGCCGACAATCACCCCGCCCGCTACCGGGAGTGGGGGCTGTTTCGCTATTGGTTCCGAGGCATCGAGCAGAACGCCCCGTGGGTGCGAAAGGTACACCTGCTGACCTACGGACACCTGCCTGCATGGCTGGAGCCTGACCATCCCAAGCTGCATATCGTCAATCACCGGGACTTCATACCGGAGGAGTATCTGCCCACCTTCAGCTCCCACGCCATCGAGCTGAATATGCACCGCATCCCGGATCTGGCGGAGCACTTCCTCTATTTCAACGACGACGTGTACCTGATGAAGCCCTCCCGACCGGAGGATTTCTTCCGGGACGGCCTGCCCTGTGACACGGCGGTGATGGGCGTCATCAAAAACAACGACACCGCCAACTTCATGCCCTATATCATGCTGAATATGATGGCGCTGGTGAACATGAGCTTCGATAAGCGCAGTGTCATCCGGCAGAATTTCGGCAAGTGGTTCTATCCCGGCTACGGGAAGGGCCTGCTGTATAACCTGTACCTCCTCCCGTGGGGGGACTTCACAGGCTTCCGCAATTACCACTCCTGCGTCTCCTTCTGCAAGAGCACGCTGGAGGAGGTTTGGGACAGGTTCCCGGAGGTGCTGGACGCCACCTGCCGCCACAAATTCCGGGACCGGGCGGACGTGAACCAGTATCTGTTCCGGTACTGGCAGCTGGCCAGCGGCCGGTTTGCCCCCAAAAAGCCCGACAGCACCTATCTTACCATCGGCAAGCAGAGCGAGTCGGAGGTGGAGCGGCTGCTGCGGGGCGGGAAGTACCGGGTGGTCTGCGTCAACGACGACCCCATGGACTTCGATTTCGATACGGAGCGGCAGCAGCTGGTGGATATCTTCCAGCGGGCCTTCCCCAGGCCCTCCGCCTTTGAGCGGTCATGAGCCGCTCCCGAAACTGAGAGAACGGACGGATGCTATGAAAAAGCTCTCACGAGCCAAAAATACCATGCGGAATACCCTTTGGGGCGCCATCTACCGGGTGGCCACCCTCATCGGGCCGTTTGCCATCAAGACCATCATCATCAAGGAGCTGGGACAGGAGTATAACGGCCTGTCCACCCTGTTCACCTCCGTGCTGACGGTGCTGAATCTGGCCAATCTGGGCTTTAACAGCTCCTTGGTGTTCACCATGTACAAGGCCATTGCCGAGGATGACAAGCCGGCTCTGTGCGCCATGCTGAAATTCTACCGGAAGGTCTACCGCATCGTGGGTTTGGTGATTCTGGGCATGGGTCTGGCGGTGATGCCGTTTTTGCCATGGCTGGTGAAAAACGAGTGTCCGCCGGATGTGAACCTGTACGTCCTCTTCGCCATCTATCTGTCGGAGAGCGTGCTGGATTACCTGATGTTCGCCTATAACAACGCCACGTTTACCGCCTTTCAGCGCAACGACGTGACGCTGAAGATCTCCACCGTGCGCTATGTGGTGCAGTATACCCTGCAGGCGGCGGTGCTGCTGATCTTCTCCAATTACTATGCCTATATCATCCTGCTGCCGCTGATGGTGATCCCCAACAACGTGGCGGTGTATCTGGCGGCCCGGAAGCACTACCCGGACATCGTGTGTCAGGGTGAGCTGGACCCGGTGACCAAAAAGGACATCTATAAGCGGGTAGGGACGCTGTTCGGCCATAAGCTGGGCAACACCTTTCTGGTGAGCATCGACAGCATCATCATCTCCTCCTTTCTGGGACTGACGGCGCTGTCGCTGTATAGCAACTATTACTATATCCTCACCGCCGTCAATGGCCTGGTGGAGATCGTCACCAACGGCAGCCTCTCCGGCATCGGCAATAAGCTGCTGACGGACTCCCGTGAGGACAACTACCGGTTCTTCAAAACCATGACCTATGGCTGGGTGGCACTGGTGGGCGGCGCAGCGGCGTGTATGCTGTGCTTTTACCAGCCCTTCATCGCCGCCGTGTGGCTTGGCCCGGAGTATCTGCTGGATGAGCGGCTGATGATGCTCATCGTGCTGTACTTCTTCTCGTGGATGTTCCGCATCATGCAGCTGACCTACCGGGATGCAGCGGGTCTGTGGACGGAGGATTGGCTCAAGCCCTATGTGGGCATGGCCGTGAATCTGGTGGGCAGCATCTGGATGGTGAAGGCCACCGGCAGCATCGCCGGCGTGCTGGTTCCCACCATTCTGGTGTTCTTCTTCATCTATACCCCGTGGGAAGCGTGGGTGGTGGTGAAATACCAGTTCTACCGCAGCTGGAACGAATACATGGGAAAGCTGCTGGGCTATGTGCTGCTGGCCTTTGCCGCCTGCGCCGCCTGCTACGGTGCGTGCCGGTGGCTGTCGCCGGACCATACCATCCTGTCACTGCTGCTGAGGTGCGTCATCGTGGGCGTTATCTACCCCGGCATCTGGCTGGGCGTCACCGGACGCACGGCGGAGTGGAAGCAGCTGTGGGGCATTCTGCTGCGCTTTTTGCCCAAGGGGAAAAAGGCCGAATAAGCCGGTGGCATAATCTATACAAAGTAGGAGTTATACCATATGCAAAAGAGAGAACTGCGGCGTGCGGTATTCGGGGATGAGAGCTGTATCGGACGGCTTCCGTGGCTGAACACGGCGGTGCTGGTGTATGTAGGCGTGACGGTGGTGAGCTTTGTGCTGCTGCAGATCGCCCCGGTGCTGACGTGGATGGCCAAAACCCCGCTGTACCACATTTCCACCTATTTGGGACTGATAGGCGCCGTGCTGATGGCGCTGGATCTGTTCACCAACCGGGGCCTCTGGCGAGGTATCTGGTGCTGGCTGCTGTATGGCGTGGCCTTTATGGATGTCATCGCCTCCCTGCGTACCATGCGCTACGGCGTGAAGGACAACCTTTTTGACCTGTGCTGGGTGGTGATCCAGTTTGCGCTGGTGTATAGTCTGGCCCAGCGGGTAGGCAAGGAACGGATGCGCCGGTTCCTGCGGAACCTGTTCTATGTGGTGCTGGTCATCTGGGGCATTGCCTGCTGCGTGGGCCTGTATCAATATCTGTTCCGCATCGGCTATACATATGTCGCCAATCCCAATACCACCAGCCCGGAGCTGACACGGCAGGGCTATTATCAGAGCCGCCTGTTCGGCCTGTTCATGGGCCTGGACTATGCGGCATATACCAGTATGTTCCTGTTTGTCGGCTGTATGCAGGGGGTCGTGACCCGTGGAAAACACTGGGCGGCCCGTGCGGCACTGGCCGTGGCGGCGCTGGTGCTGGTCACGCACGTGATCCTCAGCGTGTCCCGCAGCGCCCTGATCGCCCTGATCCTGTATGCCTTCTGCTTCACGGTGCTGCTGGTGCGTAACCGCTGCGGCAGTATGAATCAGCTGAAACGGCTGGGTGTCAGCGTGTTGGCCGGTGTGTGCGCCGTGGTGGTGTGCTGGGGCTGTACGGAGGGTATCCGGGTCGGTATGCAGCATATGGCCGTGGGTACCGTCATCGAGGAGCCGGATGCCATCGAGCGGTCACAGGAGGGCGATGTCTCCAACAACCGCTTCGAGATCTGGAGGGACTATATATCCCTTGCCGGTGAGATCGGCCCTGCGGGACTGTCCCTGTCCAACTACAACGACTATATCGGCGACCGGCATCCGGAGATGTATATCGTGCGCTACTTTACCGATCAGTTCAAGGATACGGTGAAAACGGATCTGGTCTACGAGTCCCATAACAACTATCTGTTTGTGTTTATCAGCACAGGCTTTGTGGGAGCAGGGCTGTTCCTGTGCTTCCTGATGCTGGTGCTGGTGCGGGTGATTCGCTATATCCTGCGGCATCCGCAGCTGTCCCTGTGGACGATCACGACACTGGCGGTGGTGGCCTTCGGACTGGTGGAGGCGCTGTTCATGAACAGCGTATTCCTGAAGATCAATGATGTGTCCTTTATTTTCTGGCTGGCGCTGGGTGCGCTGATGCTGGAAACGGAAGATAAGGTGCCTGCGGCAGAGCGTACTCTGTGACAGGTACCGGTGAAAGGAGAATATAGTTTTATGGACATCAAAAAGGATCATATCAACTTTGCGGTGGGTCCGGTTCAGATCTCGGAGGAGATCTCCCGGATCGGTGCGGACCCCGTGCCCTACTTCCGCACGCCGGACTTCTCCGCCCTGATGAAGGAGAACGAGGCGCTGCTCAAGGAGTTCATGGATGCCCCGGAGGATGCCAGAGCGGTATTCCTCACCGGCTCCGGCACGGCCTCCATGGATGCCGTCACCCAGAACGTGTTCACCAAGGACGACCGGCTGCTGGTGGTGGCCGGCGGCAGCTTCGGCCACCGCTTCTGCGAGATCTGCGAGGTCTACGGCATCCCCCATACGGCCATCGAGCTGCGGCAGGGCCACGCCCTGACCCCCGCCGATCTGGCCCCCTATGCCGGACAGGGCTACACGGGCCTGCTGGTGAATATGCACGAGACCTCCACCGGCGTTTTGTACGATATGGACATGATCTCCGCTTTCTGCCGTGAAAACGGTCTGGTGCTGGTGGTGGATGCCATCAGCGCCTTTCTGGCCGATGACGTCAGCATGAAGCGCTGGGGCGCCGACGTGGTGTTCACCGGCTCTCAGAAGGCGCTGGCCGTGCCTCCCGGCATCTCCATGATGGTGCTCAGCAGCCGGGCTGTGGAGCGTATCTACGCCAACCGCCCCGCCTGCTACTATCTGGACCTGAAGGCCGCCCTGAAAAACGGGGAGCGGGGCCAGACACCCTTCACTCCGGCGGTGGGCATCCTTATCCAGATCAATGCCCGCCTGAATCAGATCAAACGGGACGGCTTTGCAAACGTACAGGCTCAGATCCGTGCCATTGCCAAGGATTTCCGCTCCCGCATCGGGAAGTATCCCTTCCACATCGTGTCCGATTCCCTGTCCTATGCGGTGACGCCGCTGTCTCCCAACAATCCGGAGGTGTCCGCCCACCAGCTGTTCCTGACCCTGAAGGACGAGTACGGCATTATCATCTGCCCCAACGGCGGTGAGCTGGCGGATAAGGTGTTCCGGGTGGGCCACATCGGCCACCTGACTGTGGAGGATAACGACGCACTGTTCCGGGCCTTTGACGACCTCATGGCCCGCGGGATCCTGAAGGCTTGATCGATATATTACAAGGAGGAAGAAACATGAAAGTTCTGTTGCTTGCGGCGGGTCGAGGCACCCGCATCAGCCGGTATTTGGCCGGCAACCCCAAGTGTACCGTGGACATCGGCGGTCAGAAGCTGATCCAGTACACCATCGAGCTGTTCCACAAGAAGGGCATCACCGACATTGCCATGGTGCTGGGCTACCGGGCAGAGGTCATTCAGGAGACGCTGAAGGACTACGAGGGTATCCGCTACTTCTATAACCCCTTCTTCGACGTCACCAACAGCATCGCCTCGGCGTGGTTCGCTAAGGACTTCCTGTCCCAGTACGATGACACCCTCATCATGAACGCCGACGTGTATCTGGAGGAGACACTGCTGGACCGCATTCTGGAGTGCCACAAGTCCCCGGTGATGTTTGCCGACGGCACCCGCAAGGAGGAGGCCGACTACAAGTATAAGTACGAGAACGGCCTGCTGGTGAAGTACGGCAAGGAGCTCACCGGCAGCGATATCACCGGCGAGTATATCGGCATCGGCCGCTTCAGCAAGGATTTCATGCCGGAGTTCATGGAGAAGCTGGACGGCATGATCCGCACCCAGCAGCACAGCGTCTGGTGGGAGAATATCCTCTATGAAATGGTGGGCAAGCGCCCGGTATACGTGGAGGAGATGGACGGCCTGTTCTGGGCCGAGGTGGACTATGTGGAGGATTATGAGCGCATCCTTCGCTTCCGCGGCTATAAGGCAGACTTCTCCCTGAACGTGGAGAAGATCTGACGCCGGAAGGAAGAACGGATGAAACAAGAAAACGGCAAAAGAGCCATGACCGCCGGACTGCGGCGGACGATGGTGATCTTCGTGCTGGATCTGCTGTGCATCGCCGGGTCCTTTTTCCTGGCGCTGTGGATGCGGTTTGAGTTCCGTCTGGGGGCCATCCCGCAGATGTACCTCAACGAGTATTTGAAGATCATCGGGCCGTGGATCGTCATCTGTCTGGTGGTGTTCCAGCTATTCCGGCTGTATAACAGCATCTGGAGCTTTGTCAGCATCGACGAGCTGTTCCGCATCATTCTGGCCTATGGCGTGCTGCTGGCAGCCGGACTGGCCTATGTGCTGATCCTGAAGATCGATATGCCCCGCTCCTTCTACTTTGCGGGCTTTATCATGAGCTTCATGTCCACCACGGCGCTGCGGTTCTCCTACCGATTCATGCGCCAGCTGATGGCGGGGATCAGCACGGAGAAGAGCGAGCGGGACCGCATTCTGATGATCGGCGCCGGCGAGGCCGGACGCCAGCTGATCCGGGAGATCAATTCCAATCCCCGGCTGGGCAGCCGGGTGGTGTGCATCATCGACGACAACCCCAGCAAGCGCCGCCGGTATCTGGACGGTGTGGAGATTGCCGGCGGGCGGCAGGAGATCCCCGATGCGGTGAAGAAGTACCAGGTCAATAAGATCATCTTCGCCATCCCCACCTGCGACGGACAGGACCGCAAGGAGATTCTGGACATCTGCAGCAAGACCGGCTGCCGGGTGCAGGCGGTGCCGGGGATGTTCCAGCTGGTCAACGGCGAGGTCAGTGTCAGCAAGCTCCGGGACGTGGAGCTGCAGGATCTGCTGGGCCGTGACCCTATTCAGGTGAATCTGGAGGAGATCTGCCGGTATATCTCCGGCAAGGTGGTGATGGTCACCGGCGGCGGCGGTTCCATCGGCAGCGAGCTGTGCCGCCAGATCGCCAAAAGCAACCCCGAACAGCTGATCATCTTCGATATTTATGAGAACAACGCCTACGATATCCAGATGGAGCTGCGCCGCACCCATCCGGAGCTGAATCTGGAGGTGCTCATCGGCTCCGTGCGGGACATGGGCCGTCTGGACGATGTCATGGCCAAGTACCGGCCGGAGCTGGTGTTCCACGCCGCCGCCCACAAGCACGTCCCCCTGATGGAGGACAGCCCCAACGAGGCCATCAAGAACAACGTGTTCGGCACCTATAAAATGGCCATGGCCTCGGTGAAGTACGGCGTGAAGAAGTTCGTGCTGATCTCCACGGATAAGGCGGTGAACCCCACCAACATCATGGGCGCCTCTAAGCGCCTGTGCGAGATGGTGGTGCAGATGATGAACCGTCGCAGCCCCAATACAGACTTCGTGGCGGTGCGCTTCGGCAACGTGCTGGGCAGCAACGGCAGCGTCATCCCCCTGTTCAAAAAGCAGATCGCTGAGGGCGGCCCGGTAACGGTGACGCACCCGGAGATCACCCGCTTCTTTATGACCATCCCCGAAGCGGTGTCGCTGGTGCTGCAGGCGGGATACTACGCCAAGGGCGGCGAGATATTCATTCTGGATATGGGCCAGCCGGTGAAGATCGACACCATGGCCCGCAACCTTATCCGCCTGTCCGGTCATGAGCCGGATGTGGATATCAAGGTAGTCTACACGGGCCTGCGCCCCGGCGAGAAGCTGTATGAGGAGATCCTCATGGCGGAGGAGGGCCTGCAGGAGACCTCCAACAAGCTGATCCACATCGGAAAGCCCATCGTCATGGACGACGAGGAGTTCTGCCACCAGTTGGATCGGCTGGAGAAGGCCTGTCAGGAGGAGACGGAGGACATGAAGGACATCGTGGCCTCGGTGGTCCCCACCTATCGCCGCAAGAAATAATTCTGCAAGGACAAAAGCCTTTCAAGGACAACGGTAAGAACAAGAGCAGCCCCGACGGAATTTTCCGCCGGGGCTGCTCTTTCACTGTCGGGAGACTGCTCTGTAAGGCTGCTCTGAGAGACTGCCCTTCCGCCGGGACGGTTTTGTGACGTTTTTGTAATGAAACCTGTCACCGAAACGTCATCTTCGTGTGGTATACTGGACAACAGAAAGTCAAGGAGGGACACGACTATGGAACTGATGCAGATCCAGCATCTCAGTAAGGTATACGGACAGGGTGAAAATCAGGTGCGGGCGGTGGACGACATTTCCTTCACCGTAGAGAAGGGGGAGTTCTTGGCCATCATCGGCCCCTCCGGCTCCGGTAAATCCACTCTGCTGCACATTTTGGGCGGTGTTGACCGCCCCACCTCCGGCAAGGTCTTTGTGGACGGGCAGGATGTCTACGCCCAGAACGAGGATCAGCTGGCCATTTTCCGCCGCCGGCAGGTGGGGCTCATTTACCAGTTTTATAACCTGATCCCCGTGCTGAACGTGGTGGAGAACATGACCCTGCCGGTGCTGATGGACGGACGACAGGTGAATCAGGAGCGGCTGGAGGAGCTGCTGGACGTGCTGGGTCTGCGGGGTCGGGAGAAGCACCTGCCCAATCAGCTCTCCGGCGGCCAGCAGCAGCGGGTGTCCATCGGTCGGGCGCTGATGAACGCCCCGGCGGTGGTGCTGGCGGATGAGCCCACCGGCAATCTCGACAGCAAGAACAGCCAGGAGATCGTGGAGCTGCTGAAGATGTCCAACAAGAAGTACGGCCAGACGCTGGTCATCATCACCCACGACGAGAACATCGCCCTGCAGGCCCACCGGGTCATTGCCATCGAGGATGGCCGCATCACACGGGATGAGCGCATCCGGGAGGTGCTGGAATGAACGTCTTTCACCGCTATACCCGGCAGGCTCTGCGGAAAAACCGCTCCCGGACGTGGGTGACCATCGTGGGCATCATCCTGTCGGTGGCCCTGTTCACCGCCGTGACGGAGGGTGCTTACAGCGGCGTGCAGTATCTCATAGGGGCCGCCGAGTACACCGTAGGCCGATTCCACGGCTGCTACCAGAACCTCACGGAGCAGCAGGCGTCGCAGCTGAGCCGGGAAGAACGGGAGATCACGGAGCAGTCTGCGTGGCAGCTGGTGGGCTGGGGGCAGGTAGGGGCGGACAATGCTTATAAGCCCTATCTGCGGGTCATGTCCATGGACCCCGACCTGCCGGATATGCTCTCCATCCGACTGACCCAAGGCCGCCTGCCGGAGAAGGCCGGGGAGCTCCTTCTGCCGGAGCATCTGTGGTCCAATGGCAGCGTCCGCCATGCGCTGGGGGACACCATGGAGCTGGAGCTGGGCCACCGGACGCTGGGTGGGGAGGAGCTGACGGCCTATGACCCCTATACGCAGGGGGAGACGCTGACAGATACCACGCCCCACACCTACACTGTGGTGGGCTTTTACCAGCGGCTGGATATGACGACGGAGCCCTTCTCCTGCCCCGGCTATACTGCCCTGACCTGTCAGGAGCAGGGCTATCAGACGGATGAATTTTTCCGGGTGGCCCATCCCAGCCGCTTTTACAGCTATATGGAGGGAAACAACGAGAAATATCCGGGGTTGGAGTGGTTTTCCAATTCCGACCTGCTGAATTACTACGGCGCCACCACCTTCTTCTCCGTGAACCGGATGATCTACAGCTTTGCGGTGATCCTGCTGCTGATGATCTCCTTCGGCTCGGTGTCGCTGATTTATAACTCCTTCTCCATCTCCGTGGCGGAACGGACCCGGCAGTTCGGTATCCTGAAATCCATCGGCGCCACCCGCAAGCAGATTCGGGGCAGTGTCCTCTATGAGGCACTGGTGCTGTGCGCCGTGGGGATCCCACTGGGTCTGCTGGTGGGCTGTCTGGGCATCGGCATCACTCTGTACTGTCTGCGGGACAGCTTCGGATTCCTGATGGGGGCGAGCGGCAACGCCCTGCAAATGCACTTTGTGCTCAACGGCTGGGCGCTGCTGGCGGCGGCGGGCATCGGCCTTGTGACGGCCATCATCTCGGCGTGGATCCCCGCCAAGCGTGCCGTGCGGGTGTCGCCGGTGGAGGCCATCCGCCAGACCAAGGACGTGAAGCTCCGGGGGCGGGAGGTCAGGACCTCCCGCCTGACGGAAAAGCTCTTCGGTTTCTCCGGGATGTTGGCCGCCAAGAACTTCAAACGCAACCGCAAGCGCTATCGCTCCACGGTGGTGGGCCTGTTCCTCAGCGTGACACTGTTCATCTCCGCCTCCTCCTTCTGCGCCTATCTGACGGATGCCGTAGACCAACTGGGGGGCGACAGCACACTGGGCGTGCAGCTGTATTACAGCGAGGCCCTGCCGGAGGGCGTGACGCCGGAGCAGCGGCTGGGACAGCTGGCCGCCGCCGACGGCGTGGAATCGGGCTTCTACACCGCCGACAGCTACGCCAGCCTGCACTTTGCCAAGGAGGACATGGATCCGGACTACTGGAAGGACACCGGCCTGGAGGGAGACCGCAGCGCCGCCATGTACTTCCTCCGGGATGAGGACTTCCGGCAGCTGCTGCGGGACAACGGCCTGCCGGAGGAGGAGTACTTCCGTGCCGATGCACCTCAGGCGGTGGCGTGGGATATGCTGGACATCTGGCGCAGCACCGAGGGCAGTAAGTACAATAAGCTGTACCATTACCACCTGCTGAACGGCAGCAGCCTGCCCATCACCGGAACGGAGAGCAGCTATCAGCCCATGGATGGCTGGTTCACCACGGGCGACCGCATCACACGGGACGGTACGGAGTATGTGCTGTACTATCCGGAGGACTATATAGACGATTACTATACCGCCCGCAGCGAGGGGGAGACCCCGGACGAGAGCCGGGCACAGGCGGTGCCGGCATCGGAGGCCGTCCTGACCCGGAGCTATACCGTGGGCGCTATTTTAAAGGAGGCTCCCGACTTCCTGCGTACCGGCGACCTGTATCTGCTGTACCCGTACAGTATGTATGAGGCCGTCACCGGGCAGGCTCCCGCCGCCGATGCCTTCTGGTTCAGAAGCAGCGACCACGCCGCCTCCTACGAGAGCATGGGGCAGATCCTGATGGAGCTGGGCAACAGCCGCTCTGAGCTGCAGAATCTGGCCGCCAACGGCGAGAACCAGCGGGCCATGGTGACGGTGGTGAACGTGTTTTCCTACGGCTTCATCATCCTCATCTCCCTGATCTCCATGACCAATGTGTTTAACACCATCTCTACCTCCATCGCTCTGCGCCGCCGGGAGTTCGCCATGCTGCGGTCCGTGGGACTGACCCAGCGGGGCTTTGCCCGGATGATGGACTACGAGTGCATCATCTACGGCGCGCGGGCGCTGCTGTGGGGCCTGCCGGCATCGGTGCTGGTGACCTATGGCATCTATTGCAGCGTGGCTCAGAGCATCGCCGCCCGGTTCTACATCCCGTGGTACAGCGTGGCCATCGCCGTGGGCAGCGTGTTCGTGGTGGTGTTCGCCACCATGCTCTACGCCACCCGGAAGATCCGCAGCGAAAACCCCATCGAGGCGCTGAAACAGGAGAACCTGTAAGCCCCGTCTCGCAAGCCGAAGAAACAGCAGCCCCGGCAGAACTGCCGGGGCTGCTGTGCTTCTGAGACACTCGTGGTCACCGCCTGCGCCCTGCGGCGAAGATGGGGATTGACAGGCGGCGGCCGGGAGGCTATCATGAGGACAGAAAGAAAAGGAGGGCCGCCATGTCACAGGTCACCAAGCGGGCGCTGGAGGCGTCGCTGAAGCATCTGCTGCTGCAAAAGCCGCTGAACAAGATCACCATCAATGATATTGCGGAGGACTGCGGTATCAACCGCATGACCTTTTACTACCATTTCAAGGATATCTACGATCTGGTGGAGTGGAGCTGTCAGGAGGATGCCAGCCGGGCGCTGGCGGGGAAAAAGACCTACGAGACGTGGCAGCAGGGGCTTTTGCAGATCTTTCAGGCGGTGCTGGACAACAAGCCCTTCATCCTGAACGTCTATCGCTCCGTCAGCCGGGAGCAGGTGGAGAACTACCTCTACCGGGTCACCTATGACCTGCTGGAGGGCGTGGTGGAGGAGAAAGCCCAGGGGATGTCCGTGCGGCAGGAGGACAAGGAGCTCATCGCCACCCTCTATAAGTACCTGTTCGTGGGACTGATGCTGGACTGGATCAAGGGGGACATGAAGGGCGACCCACAGGTCATGGTGCAGAAGCTGGAGTTGGTGATCCACGGCAGCGTGGCAGCGGCCTTGGATCGGATGCGGACGGACAAGCCTGCATCAAACGGAGCGGAATGATAAAAAACTGAACATCTCCCATCCCGGTGATAAAAAACTTATCACCGGGATTTTTCTGCTTATTGAACAAATTGCGCCCAAGGTGTATGTTTTCATCATCAGAGGAAAACATACCAGCGAGACGCCGCCGACCTCCCGTGTGCGTGCTGAGAAGGGGACGGGGCGGCGCAGCGGTCAACAGAAAGGAGCGCATTTTTATGTATTATTCCAGCGGTAACTATGAGGCCTTTGCCCGTCCCAAAAAGCCGGAGGGCGTGGACAACAAATCCGCCTACATCGTGGGCAGCGGTCTGGCGGCGCTGACTGCCGCCTGCTATCTGGTGCGTGACGGCCAGATGAAGGGCGAGCGGGTCCACATTCTGGAGAAGGGTCCCACTGCCGGAGGCGCCTGCGACGGCTGGAAGTTCGAGAACATCGGCTACGTCATGCGGGGCGGCCGTGAGATGGACAACCACTTCGAGGTCATGTGGGATCTGTTCCACTCCATCCCCTCCATTGAGACGGAGGGCGTCAGCGTGCTGGACGAGTACTACTGGCTCAACAAGGCCGACCCCAACTATTCCCTGTGCCGGGCCACGGTGAACCGTGGCGAGGACGCCCATACCGACGGCAAGTTCGATCTCTCCGACAAGGGCGCCATGGAGATCATGAAGCTGTTCTTCACCCCCAACGAGGAGCTGCAGGACAAGCGCATCAGCGACTTCTTCGATGACGAGGTGTTCGGCAGCAACTTCTGGCTGTACTGGCGCACTATGTTCGCCTTCGAGAACTGGCACAGTGCTCTGGAGATGAAGCTCTATATCCAGCGCTATATCCATCACATCGGCGGCCTGCCCGACTTCACCGCCCTGCGCTTTACCAAATACAACCAGTATGAGTCCATGATCCTGCCCATGGTGAAGTATCTGGAGGGCTTCGGCGTCCAGTTCCACTTCGGCGTGCAGGTGACCAACGTGGAGTTTGACTGCACCGCCGATCGGAAGGTGGCCAAGCGCATCGACGTCCTCCGGGACGGCAAAAGCGAGGCCATCGACCTGACGGAGAACGATCTGGTGTTCATCACCAACGGCGGCTGCGTAGAGAACTCCTCCATGGGCAGCCAGAACACACCCGCCCCCTACAACACCGAGATCAAGGAGGGCGGCGGCTGGGATATGTGGCGCAAGATCGCCGCTCAGGACCCCTCCTTCGGCCATCCGGACAAGTTCTGCTATGATCCGGAGCAGACCAACTGGATGAGCGCCACGGTGGAGACGCTGGATCAGCGCATCATCCCCTATATCAAGAACATCTGCAAGCGGGATCCCTTCACCGGCAAGGTGGTCACCGGCGGTATCGTCACCGTGAAGGACTCCAGCTGGCTCATGAGCTGGACCATCAACCGCCAGCCTCAGTTCCGCCAGCAGCCCAAGGATCACTGTCTGGTGTGGGTGTATGCCCTGTTCACCGACAAGCCCGGCGACTATGTGAAAAAGCCTATGCGGGAGTGTACCGGTAAGGAGATCTGCATGGAGTGGCTGTATCACATCGGCGTGCCGGAGAGCGAGATCGAGGACATGGCCGCCAATAGCGCCAACACCGTCCCTGTGATGATGCCCTATATCGACGCCTTCTTCATGCCCCGTGCCTACGGCGATCGGCCCAAGGTCGTACCCGACGGCGCTGTGAACTTCGCCTTCCTGGGTCAGTTTGCCGAGACGCCCCGTGACACCATCTTCACCACGGAGTACTCCATGCGGACCGGTATGGAGGCCGTGTACACCCTGCTGAACGTGGATCGTGGCGTGCCGGAGGTCTGGGGCAGCGTATATGATGTCCGGGATCTGCTGGATGCCACCGTGAAGCTGCGGGACGGCAAGAAACCCATCGATATGGAGCTGAATCTGGTGGAAAAGATGGCCCTGAAGAAGGTCCTCAGCAAGATCCACGGCACCGATATCGAGAAGCTGCTGAAGGAGTATCAGGTCATCTGAGGCCCGTTGGGTCGGCTGCTGCGGCAGTCGATGACCTTCTGAAAACAGAAAAAGGAGAGGCCATGTCACAGCCCTATAAGGCGGTAATTTCAAAATACGGAAAGTGACATTCGCAAAGGCAAGCAATAAGACTCTGGCTCACAAGGTCGGAGCCTTATTGTTTTCTGCCTGTCATATATCGCATCTTTGTGCCTCGGCAGCTTTCTGAGTATCATGAAAACGTCAGGAGGTGTCGGACAATGAGAAAACAGAACTATCACATTCCATGAACGTACCTTCCTTCCTGTGACTTGGCAGGTAGTGGAATTTGACCATCGGGTAAAATGCTTGGTTAGAATGGGCGAACCGATATCCCTTGGAAAAGCCACATCGCTGCAGCCTTCCCCTGTTAAAACAGCTCCCGGCAGGCCCCGTGGACCAGCAGGGAGGGGACCTGCGGATACAGCTGGCCGATCTGATCCTGGTGGGAGACCGTCAGGATCAGCCCCCGGACGGCGGCGGCGGCCAGAGCGGTGCCGCCACAGGGACACAGGCCGCTCTCCTCCGGCAGCGCCCGGATGTGTCCCTCATCGTCATGGTAGTGGGTGGAGAGGATGTCCTGCGGCAGACGGCGCAGCAGGAACTCGGCGTCGTTTTCCATGAACACCAGCGCCCGTGTCTCCGACAGCCAGCGGCAGGCCGCCGGAATGGCCGCCGCACGCTCTGCCGGGGGCAGGACGGCGTTTCCCTGTAAGGAGTGCTGAGCCGCGGCGAAGCCCTCGGTGTGGATATCCTCCAGCACCACGAAAAAGAGAAGCTCCTTGGAGTCAAAGAATTTGTAGGCGGTAAAAATAACGGATCCCCATTTTGTTTTCGGCATAGAACTGCCCTCCTGCGTTCATGGGAGCTGCTCTCAGATCCCGGAGCGCAAAAAAGAAATGCCCCTTCGCCGTCCGACATGGGCAGAGTGACATTTATGATCTCACATTCTCTATGGGATACCCGGTCAGATCCGCCGGATATATGTTCCGTTATAACCGAAGGATGATCCAGCTGGCAAGTGGTTTTTCCGGAGATTTTTTCGGTCGAGAGGAGGAAGATTTCAACTTGACGCAGGGCAACTTTTGTATTATGGTGTACTTACCATCCATGAACAAGGGCAAACATGGTTTTGCCGGGCAGAAATCTGCCCATACTGCGTCGATCCCCTTGACCATACGGAAAGTATGCTCTGCGGGTCTTTCCTTGTCTGGCCGCATTTCTGCTCCGGCAAAACTGCAAGGCACCTGCCAACGATGGATCTTCGAGTGATTTTTGTTTTTTGAGATGCAGACGGCGCCCGCCAAGACGAAAAGGACAAAAAGCGCCGGAAAGACACGCTGCCAGGCGTGATTGCCCTCGTCCATCGATGGTACCGGACGTGGTACCAAAAATGGACATTGACAGGACAAAATTCCTGTCAGCGATCGGTGAGGAAAGTGTCCGGTTCGTGTCAGAAATCGGCCAGATCGGGGGAGACCTTGTTGTGACCGTTTCACCGCACCTGCTGCCAAGAGCATTTCAGCAGCAGAGAACATTTCAGCAGCAGAGGACATTTCAGCAGTGAAGGATATTTTTAGTAAGGAGGATTTTCCATGCCTACCATCAAAACCGGCATCCGCTTCTCCAAAAAGCAGCCGCTGAGCGAGCAGGAGCTGCGGCAGCTTCACGCCTACTGGCGTGCCGCCAACTATCTGACGGCCTGCCAGCTGTATCTGATGGATAACCCCCTTCTGGAGCGCCCGCTGGTCAAAAGCGACCTCAAGCAGACCATCGTGGGACACTGGGGGACCTGCCCCGGCCAGAACTTCATCTATACCCATCTGGATCGGGTCATCAAGCGCAACGATCTGGATATGATCTATCTCTCCGGTCCCGGCCACGGCGGCAACGCCATGGTGGCGCAGGACTGGCTGGACGGCAGCTATACCGAGGTCTATCCCAATATCACCCGGGATAAGGACGGCATGAAGAAGCTCTTCAAGCGGTTCTCCTTCCCCGGCGGTATCCCCAGCCATGTGGCGCCGGAGACCCCCGGCTCTATCCACGAGGGCGGCGAACTGGGCTATTCTCTGGCCCACGCCTTCGGCGCTGTGGCGGATAACCCCAGCCTGATCGCCGCCTGCGTGGTGGGTGATGGCGAGGCCGAGACCGGCCCGCTGGCTACCTCCTGGCACGGCAACAAGTTCATGAACCCCATTACCGACGGCGCGGTGCTGCCCATCCTGCACCTGAACGGCTTCAAGATCGCCAACCCCACCATCTTCTCCCGCATGAGCCACGAGGAGGTCGAGTGCTTCTTCCGCGGCTGCG
>OLSB01000733.1_pt1 | contig 36958 bp, 35 predicted proteins | sample 1672071 | NCBI WGS metagenome assembly OLSB01 (sample SAMEA3136642, study PRJEB25190) | human gut metagenome | biome: human gut; feature: human-associated habitat; material: faeces | place: Austria | collected 2013 | reverse complement strand
GACGAGGCCGAGACCGTTTCCATCATAAAGAAGGTCATCGGCTTTGAAAAGAAGGGCTCGTTCATGAACCTCACGGTCGAGGGAATAGAGAAGATCGTCGATGTGGAGGAGGAGATCATTCTCAACATCGCGAAAAAGTACGACGGCGAGTATCTGGGCAGTGAGTACGGCGAAAAGTGGTTTGAAAACCGCATTACCTTCTTCTATCCGGGATATATAATGAACAATCCCCAGATGTTCGGCACTTTGGACACCGTTTCGACCTTTGATAATATCGAGAATATTTACTGGGCGATGAAGAAAGCCGTCGAGGATAATTTCGAAGGCGTACGCTTCATTTCCCACAGCTCCCACTGGTATGATTGGGGCTGCATGAACTACTCAAGATTCATCATCGATAATCCTCCCGAGGACAAGGAAGAATGCATCCGCCTGCATAACCAGGTCTGGAACGCCGGCGTCCGCGCTGCCATTGCAAACGGCGGCGTCATAAACGATCATCACGGTGTCGGCCTGAAGCTCGGCAGACTGATGAAGGAGTCCTACGGTCCGGCCATGCAGGTGCTCGAGGGCATCAAGAAGCAGCTTGACCCCAACGGCATCATGAACCCCTATAAGATGGGCCTTTGAGCTGAGATGACACAGCGGGGCGGACAGACCCGGCCGGTCTTATCCGTCCTGCGGGCAACGGTATAATTTTGAACAAAGAGGTATTGATATGTTTTCTAAAGACAGTGCCAGACAGGCGGATGCGTGCAGATTCTGCTGGATGTGCCGCCATATATGCCCTGTTGCCGGAAGCACCGGCAGAGAGGGCTGGACTCCGCGCGCCAGAGGACTTATGATCTCCATGATCGAGCGCGGCACGCCCTACACCGCGGAGATCGCAGAGACCATGTATCACTGCACCCTCTGCGACGCCTGCGCAAACGACTGCGCCACCGGCTATAAGCCGAGCGAGTTCATAAGAGAAGCCAGAACGATGGCTGTCGTGGAGGATATCGCCCCCGAAGCCGTCGTAAAGTCAATCGAGACCATTCAGAGTTGCGGGAACATCTTCGGGGAGAAGTCCCTCGACAAAATATTTGCCGCCGTAGGCGAGCTGCCCGAGAAGGCGGAGACGCTGCTGTTTTTAGGCCAGACGGCCTCGTCCGTGTATCCGCAGGCGGCGATAAACGCCGCGGAGCTGCTTAAAAAGGCAGGGACAGGCTTTACCATCCTGCGCGATGAGCCGGCCTCCGGCGCGTATATGAGCGAGCTTATGGGCTTTACCGGCGACGTTCAGGCAATGGCTGCCGCCGCGGCGGAGAAGATCAAGGCGACCGGAGCGAAGACTCTTGTAGTCCTAAACCCCGCCGACGCCGTGATGTTCCGCGATGAATACGGCAAGTACGGCCTTCTCAGAGACGTCGAGGTCGTGACGGCCACCGCGTTTATTGCAAAGCTTATAGTCGACGGAGCGCTGAGCCCCGTGCCTCAGAGCATCAAGGGATCGCTTCAGGAGCCTGTCAAGCTCACCCGCGGCCTGGATGAGACGGCGCCCTTCAAGGCAATAGCGGCCGCTGTCGGTGTGAAGCTGAATGAACTGTTCCTGAACGGAAAAATGTCGCGCTGCATCGGTACGGTGCCCTTCGATATGTATGACCCCGCGACTGTCAGAGAAATGGTCCATGTACGCTGCGACGACGCACTGCGCTTGGGCAGCAGGCTTATCATAACCGCAAGTCCCGACGATTTCTATATCATGTCGAAGTACGCGCCCGGCTCGGTGAAGATTGCCGACATATTCGAGCTCCTTGACCAGAGCTGCTGATCGGCGGTGTTTGATATGTCAGAAATAATGACCCTTGGCGTCGATCTCGGAGGGAGCTCTTCCAAGGCCACGCTGCTCGACTCATCGGGCAGGATACGCGCGACCTCCTACAGAGAGTATCCCTCATATTCGCCGGTCCCGGGCTGGCTCGAGCAGGACGCCGACGACCTTTTCGACGCGGTTATTTACAACATTAAAAGCTGCATTGACAAAGCCGGTATCGACGGAAGTCAGATAAAGGCTCTTGCCATCGACGCGGCAACGCATATGGCGGTCCTGTGCGATGCGCAGGGCAGGCCTCTGCGCAGGTTCATCCACTGGGCGGACGCCCGCAGCGGCGAGCAGGTCAGATATCTCAAAGAAAACCACGCAGAGCTGCTGAAAAAATGCTCGGTCAACTCCGTAAGCCCCGCATGGAGCCTGCCGCAGCTCATGTGGCTTAAAGAGCATGAGCCTGAGGTCATAAAAAACACAAAGCGTGTGTATTTTGCCAAGGACTATGTACGCAGCCGCATAACGGGCGACTTCTGCACTGACTCCATTGAGACCATGGGAGCTTTGCTCTGCAACGACTATACCGAGCAGTGGGATGAGGAGCTGTGCCGACTGGCGGGCCTTGACGTGAGCATGCTGCCCGAGATCAGGGATCCGCGGGATATCGCGGGCTATGTCAGCGAGGAGACGGCCGCGGCCACAGGTCTCAAAGCCGGCACTCCCGTTATCGTCGGTACGACCGACACGGCGCTTGAGGTGTATGCCTCCGGCGCGGTAGCCGAGGGCTGCGCAACCGTAAAGCTTGCGACCGCAGGACGCATATGCCCGATAACCACGGCGCCGATAGCGAGCCATCAGTTCTTCAATTACCGCCACATCGTGCCCGGAATGTGGTATCCCGGAACGGGGACGCGAAGCTGCGCGGCCTCTTACAAATGGTACAGGGACGTTTTCGGTGCTTTTGAGGCGCTCGAGGCGGAAAAGCTCGGTGAGAGCACCTACGAGATACTCAACAGAGCCGCTGAGATGGTACCTCCCGGAAGCGAAAAGCTTTATTTCCACCCATATCTTCTGGGCGAGATGACGCCGTACTTTGACGACAAGCTTCGCGCCAGCTTTACCGGCGTTGCAATGCACCACACCAAGGGGCATTTCAGCCGCGCCGTTATGGAGGGCATTTCCTATTCCATGCGCGATTGCCTTGAGGAGATCAAGGCTCAGAATATAAAGGTCAATGAATACCGCATAATCGGCGGGGGAGCCAAGGGCAAACTCTGGCGCCAGATACTTGCCGATATCCTCGGCACTCCGCTGACAGTTACGATGGACAATGACTCGTCCCTTGGCTCGGCGATGCTCGCGGGCGTTGCCACAGGCGTGTTCGCCGATTTTGCCGACAGTGTGCAAAAATGCGTCGTAGTGTCCGCGCAGGTGACGCCGATACCCGAGAATGTCGAGATCTACGACAAGGGCTTTAAGGATTACCGCATGATACAGCGGGCGATGTCAGAGGTGTACCGGAATATTATTTAGCGGGTGAGTCGGATGAATATCCTCGTTTGTCTGAAAATCGTATCAATAGCGCAGTTCAGCGACTCCCTTAATGACGGCGCCGACCGCCTGTCAGGAGGGCAGTTGGAGTTTAACCCTGCCGATATGTACGCGCTTGAGCTTGGGCTGAGACTGAAAGATAAGGATCCTAAGGCCATGGTGACTGCCGTCACCATGGCTCCCGCATATGCCGAGCACCCTCTGCGCATGGCGCTTGCCGCCGGAGCCGACAGAGCGGTGCTCATAAGCGACAGCCGCGCCGCGGGCTCGGATACCCTTGTCACGGCAAAAGTTCTTGCCTCGGCAATAAAAAAACTGCCGAAGCAGGACCTTATCCTGTGCGGCAGCAAGGCCATCGACAGCGAAACGGGACATATAGGCCCTCAGCTCGCGGAGCTTTTAAAGCTGCCGCTTGCCACAAACGTTCTCAGCTTTTCCGTTAAGGACGGCAATGTCGGGTTTGTCTGCGCAAGGGACGGCTTTACCGCCGAATATACCGGCGCGCTGCCTGCCGTCCTGACCGTATGCAACGGGACGGACATGGTGCGCAGTCCGACGATATCGGGCATGAGGCGCAGCAAAAGTGCCGGGATAACCCGCTTTGATCTTGACGCATTGGACGTCACGGCAGAGGAAGCCGGTCTTGCCGGCTCGCCGACGAGAACGGTCAAAATCGAAAACGTCAGCTTCAGGAGCGGCAAAAAGGAGCTCGTCACCGATCCCGATGAGGCCGTAGACAGGCTCAGAAGCCTCCTTGTCAGAAGAAAGGAGACCGAAAATGAGTAATATCTCATGGGTGGTCGGCAGCCGTGTGAGCCCAACGCTTCTGGGGATCATCGAAAAGGCGAGGGGAATAAGCCGGGCAAAAGGAGAGGCCCTGGCCGCCGTCCTTATATGCCCCGAGGCAGAGCCTGACGATGCACGCGCGATGGCGGCCGCCGGTGCGCAGCTTATTTATCACGTCCCTCTCGACAGCGACGATATCAACTCCGAGGAAGCGGCTGTGGACTGCCTTGCGGCCCGGGCGGCTCAGGATGCTCCGCGTTTTATCCTGTTTGAAAGCTCTATTTTTTCCCGCTCCGCCGCGCCGCGGCTTGCCGCAAGGCTGGGCTGCGGGATAAACGCCGACTGCACCGGTCTCGAGCTTGACGGAAACGGCGAGCTTTTGCAGATACGCCCCGCGTTCGGCGGAAGAAAGATTGCATATAACGTGAGCCTCGGCCAAACGACCGTCGCAACCGTGCGCAGAGGCGTTTTCCATAGTGAATTCAGCGACAGGGCAGAGCCTGTTTGCGTTGAAACGTTGCCGGTAAAAGGAAAGGGGCCGGATTGGATGCTCAGGTCGGTGCTTGGGGATACGGGAGGCAGACTCGATCTCACCGGAGCCGACATTATAGTGTCCGGAGGAGCCGGCCTAGGGAGCAGGGAGAATTTCCGGAAGCTGTACAGGCTTGCGGTTAATATCGGGGCGCAGGTAGGCGCTTCGAGAGCCGCCGTGGCGGCGGGCTTTGCCGGATATGAGCATCAGGTGGGGCAGACCGGCTTTTCTGTAAGGGCGGATATATACCTTGCGTTCGGGATATCGGGCGCGGTGCAGCATCTGAGCGGTATCACCGGAGCAAAGCACATATATGCCGTGAATACAGACCCCAAGGCCCCGATACATGAGTACAGCGACCTGTCGGTTATCGCCGACTGTGTGGAGGTCCTGGATAAACTGATAGAAGCGACATCAAAATAAATTTCTGTTTTTTCCATCCAAAAAAGAATTCAGAGACTCCGGTTTTACCGGGTCTCTGAATTCGCTTATTTTATTTTGACTTCAGCAGCTCTATCATGGCCTCGCAGACCTCGTCCATGTCTCCGACGATGCCGTAATCGCAGTGATTGAAGATCGCCGCGTCCGGATCGGAGTTGACAGCGACGCTCATTTTCGCTCCTGCAAAGCCCGCGACGTGGTTGATGGCGCCCGACACCCCGAAGCCTATGTACAGTTTAGGCTTTATCATCGTGCCCGACTGCCCGATCATGCGGCGAAAATCCATCATCCCGCGGTCGAGCACGGGCCTTGTACAGGCAAGCTGTCCGTTCAGAAGCGCGGCAAGCTCCGCGTATTTTGAAAGCTTATCGGGACCCGACAGACCGTTTCCGACGCAGACGACCACATCGGCGTCGGCTATGCTGCCGTCCTCCTGGGCGAGAGGCTCGAACTTGAGCAGCTTCGTGCGTATCTTTTCCTCATCAAAGTCAATGCACTCGTCGATGAATTCAACGTGCTCCCGTCTGCCGGCAGGCTCATGCCTGAACGTACCGGGGCGAATAGTGCCCACCTGAGGACGCAGCACCGGAACCGTGATAACGGCCATGATCTTTCCTCCGACGGCAGGCTCGATGAACTCAATATCGCCGCTTTCGCTGTTATACGCAAGCTCTATGGCGTCCGAAGTGCAGCCGGTGTTGAGTCTTGCCGCAAAGCGCGGCGCAAAGTCGCGGCCGTTGGCGGTCCCGCCAACGAGCACCGCAGAAGGCCAATGCTCCCGACAGAGCACCGTGAACAGATTGCTCCATGCGTCACAGTTGTATTCCTTGTAGCCGCTTCCGCGGACGCGTATTATCTGATCAACGCCGCAATCAAATATTTGCCCGAACATACTCTCTGTGAAGGGCTCAATAATAATGGCCGCAAGCTTGTCGCCCGTTATATCGCACAGCTTGCGCGCCTCGCAGCACAGCTCGAGCGACACGGGGCTTATGGTCTCGGCGTCATGCTCGATGTAGACCCATATATCCTTATAATCAAACTTATCCATTATCTCTCCTCCTCAGATCATGCCGCTGTCCCTGAAGATATCAAGGAGCCTTGCCGCGTTCCTTACCGCGTCGCCTTCGTCTATCATCACGCCGGCGTCGCCTGCCTCCGGCGGGAAGGTGCGGGGAACGATGGTTCCGGAGCCCGGCGCGCCTATCTTGTTCGGGTCAAGACCCTTGATATCCGCTGCCGACAGCGTGATTATTTCGGCGAAGCGCGCAGCCTTTTTTCCCCGGAAATTCGGGATCCTCGGCTGATAATTGGTCTTCTCTATCGTGAACAGGCAGGGCAGCTCAGCCTCGACGGTCTCAAGCCCGAGCTCAGTTTCTCGCTCGGCGATGACGAAGCCTTTTTCTTCATTGACCTCGAGTATAAGGCTCGCTCCTGTGATCTGGCTTGCGTCAAAACGCTCGGCGAGCTGGGAGCCCATCTGTCCGGTGGCGCCGTCAAGCGTCTCCTTACCGCAGAATATAAGGTCAAATTCTCCGAACATTTTTGCCGCGGTCACGATGGAATAGCTCGTAGCAAGGGTGTCCGCGTCTCTGAAGGCGTAATCAGTGATAAGCACGGCTCTGTCGGCGCTTACGGAAAGACACTCCCTCAAAACGGACTGAGCGGCGGGAGGTCCCATGGTTATGGCGGTGATCTCGCCGCCATACTGCTCTTTTACCCTCACCGCGGCTTCGAGCGCGCTGCAGTCCAACGGGTTCATTATAGATGGCACGCCCTCACGAATGAGGCTGCCTGTCACCGGATCCATTTTAACGAGATCCACATCGGGTACCTGCTTGACACATACAAGTATTTTCAGCATCTTTTTGACCTCCTCAGCTGCAGACCTTGCCGGGGTTGAGTATACCCTTGGGGTCGAAAACGCGCTTGATATCCGCCATAAGGCCGTAGGCAATGTCGCCTGCGGACTGGTGCAGATATTCCTTCTTCGCGTGCCCGATGGCGTGCTCGCCGGACACCTGGCCGCCTATCAGCCTGCACTTTTCATAACAGGCGTCCATAACGAGCTTGTTGCGCCTGAGAAATTCCTCAAGCTCATAGCTCTCGCTCGTGACGTAAATGTGCAGGTTTCCGTCGCCCGCGTGACCGAAGGAACGGATGATAAGACCGTTTTTGCGGCCTTCTTCAATGGTAAACGACAAAAACTCGGCTATCTTATCGACGGGAACGACAACATCCATCTCGTCGAGCATGGAGCTCTGCGCCTCGACTGCGGTTAGGAAGGCGCTTCTTGCCGACCAAACCTCCTTTTTCAGGTTGGGAGTATCGACGACAAGCATATCTATGGCGCCGGTGGCTTCGCCGATATCGTTGAGCTTTTCCATCTTAGAATAAAGCTCGTCCTCGGAGCTGCCGACAAAGGTCACAAGAATGGAGGCCTCGACCGCCTTGCCTGCAAGCTCTGTGGGGAATATCTTTTTGCCTGAAAATTCAGAGGAAAGCTCCACGATGTCGCTGCCCATGAATTCGATAGACTGAGGATCAAGGCAGGCCTGCTTGATCTTGGGAACGGCGGAGATGCAGGCTTCAATGCATTCATACGGCAGGATAAGGCTCACGTCCATCTCAGGCTTGGCGATGAGCTTGAGCGTAAGCTCTGTGATTATGCCGAGCGTGCCCTCAGAGCCTATCATAAGGTGCAGCAGACTGTAGCCCGAGCTTGTTTTGCACACGGTCTTGCCGAGCTCCATTATGCGCCCGTCAGGCAGAACGACCGTCATGGCAAGAACGTAGTCTCTTGTTACGCCGTATTTTACCGCCCTCATGCCGCCGGCGTTAGTGGATACGTTGCCGCCCACGGTAGCGGTCTTTTCACCGGGGTCGGGAGGATACATCAGTCCGCGGCTGAGCGCGTCCGCCGCCAGATCGCACAGCAGAACGCCCGCCTGTATACGAACCGCCATGTTGTCCATGTCGTAGCCCAGGATCTTATTCATACGCGCGGTCGTTATAACGACGCCGCCGTATATCGGAACCGCGCCGCCGACAAGGCCCGTGCCCGCGCCGCGTGGCGTTACCGGAACGTTGTTCTCATAGCAGATCTTCATGATCGCCGAGACCTCCTCTGTGCTTTCGGCCTCGCACACGCATTCGGGGAAATATTTGCCGTAGACGGGCATTTCGTCGTGTGAGTACTCGGGCTTCACGGAGTCTCCGTATGTGAAGCGCTTTTCACCCACGACGGCCTTCAGCTTTTCGGCGATTTCAGAGCTGACCTTTGCAAAACTCACTTTGGTTTCCTCCTTTTACTATTACGGATACCCCGTTAGGTATCACGGTTATCTTCTTGCTTTCATCGTAACCGGCTGTTTTCAGCGCCGTGTCAAGATCCGGGGCGTAGGTCATTTTCATGTCCTCGATGATCTTTTTCATCTCCGGACGGCTGACGACGATGACCCTGTGGTGCATCAGTATGCGGGCGAGTATCTGGCTTTCCCACTGATCGGGAACGGTCTCGTTCCAGGGTATCGTCATCAGACGCCGGTACAGCTCGGCTGGTGACTCACATTCAGTCAGAGTACGGTAAAATCCCTCACCGCCATGGCCGTCGCAGCAGTCGGCGCACATGATTATCGTGCCGCCCTCGATACAGCTTGCTTCGGCCGCGGTCATGCCCTTGACGCATTGATAAAGATCTCTGTCCAGCGGCGAGCCGCCGTTTGAGGTAATGACGATATCTGCCGGGGCAGGGGATACGCGGCAGTAATCGAGCAGAAAGTCGCAGCCGGTCCTGTGCGCCGTGACATAGTTTCCCGCAAATGCGGCCACTGTCCGCTTGTTCTCGTCGATGATAACATTCACTATGTATTTCAGCCCGGCCATTTCCGCGGCGGCAAGCATATCCGTATGCAGCGGATTGCCGTCAAGAACGCCGGTACGGGCGCGCGGATCGTCGATGAATCTGCTGCAGTGGTTGCCAAGAACCGTAACCTTGTCGCACACGCCGGGCAGCACGCTCTTTCTGCCGCCGGAAAAACCGGCGAAAAAGTGGGGCTCGATAAAGCCCTCGGCGATGAGCAGCTCCGTTTCCGCGGCGAGCTTATCGATAACGCAGGGCGCACCGGAGGGCAGGACGCCGACCCGGACATTGCCGTCAGGGTCGCGGCAGTCGTGGACGTGGATATCCACCTGCTCCATTATCTCGCGGCCGAGCTTTGCCTCAAGCTCCTTTACGCTTGTCCCGCGGTGAAAGCCCGTGGCGACGAGGAGAGTTACGCGTATATCGGGACTGCCCTCCTTAAGCTCTCTGAGCAGATTGGGGATGATGTCGCGGCTGGGCACGGGGCGCGTATGGTCGGAGATTATTATGACACATTCCGACTTGCCCCTGGCAAGCTCACGCAGCGGCGGACTGTCTATGGGCCTGTCCATTGCCCGGCGCACGATGTCTGAGCCGCTTTCATCGGAGTGCAGTCTGTCAACAGACGAGCACAGCACAGACGCAGCCTTGTTTTTAAATTCAATAAACGAATCGCCGTAAGGAATTTTCATAAATCTACACCTGCACACAAAATTATATTTCGATTTTATACTATGTTTACAGAAATGTAAATAATATTTCAGAAAATAATTAGTAATTTAGAAATTTTATTTCTGAGTGCGCGTGTATCATCTGGAATCAGCCATTCACTCGGCGAGCCCGTCATATATGGAATCAGCTTCAGTCGGGAAAGACAGGATACAAGCCGGCCCATTGCACTATACAATTTTCAAATCATTTGATATAGTAAGATACACATTCGTTCAAAAAAACGGGAGAAGATTCTATGAAGCTTGAAACTGAAAGGCTGCTTCTGAGGCCCTGGGAGCCGGACGACGCGGAGAGCCTGTACAAATATGCAAAAGATCCTGCCGTCGGCCCCATTGCCGGCTGGCCGGTCCACACGAGCGTAGATAACAGCAGGGAGATCATCGGCAGCGTGCTGTCGGCACCGGAGACTTACGCGGTATGCCTGAAGAGCGACGGCAAGCCCGTCGGAAGCATCGGACTGATGACGGGAAAAGAGAGTAATCTTGATTTGCCGGATACCGAGGGCGAGCTCGGCTACTGGATTGGCGTTCCATTCTGGGGACGGGGGCTCATACCCGAGGCCTGCCGTGAGCTTATCCGCCATGCGTTTGACGATCTGGGGCTTGAAAAGCTCTGGTGCGGCTATTTTGACGGGAACGAAAAATCCAAGCGAGCCCAGGAAAAGTGCGGCTTCGTGTATCACCACACGAACAGGGATATACATTGGAAGCTCATGGACGATATCCGCACCGAGCATATAACCTGTCTTACCGCGGAGGAGTGGCGCGGCAGGTACCGGGATCCCGAACGACCGCAATACGCGGATAAAATCCCCGGGCTTCTTGCGGCACTGGACGATAAAGACAGCGCAGACGCTTATCAGGCGCTGCTTGAGCTCGAAATGATCTCTGATAATACGGGCCTGCTGTATCCCTATACTGAAAAGTTCGTATCCATGCTTGGAAGTGATAAATATGCCGTTAGGGTGCGGGGCATTAGAATGTTCTGCAAGCAGGCAAGGTGGGATGCGGATAATAAGCTTGATAAGAGCATAGATGCCGCCCTGAGCATATTGAAGGATGATAGACCGACCGCGGTCCGCCAGGCGCTGGCAGCGCTTAAAGAAGTTGTTGGATTTAAACCGTCTTTGCGGGAAACTGTATTTCGTGCCGCACTCGACATCGACATTGCGCGGTATAAGGACACGATGCACAGTCTGCTTAACAAAGACATAAGGGAGCTGCTTGCAGCGGGGAAGGAATAGAAACCGTTTTTCACAGCAGCGGCGCATAACACAACAGAGCATATAAAGTCAGGAAGGAATATGCTTTCCGTGATAGAATACATTAAGGCGGAAGGGGATGATACGAAATGGATTGGATAACCGGGATACAGCGTGCACTGGATTATATCGAGGCGCAGCTTACCGGCGAGATAGATTATGAAAAGGCGGCGAAGGAGGCCTGTTCGTCGGTCTTTCATTTTCAGAGGATGTTCGGTATGCTGTGCGGTTATTCTTTGGGCGAGTATATCCGTATGCGCCGTCTGACGCTCGCCGCGGAGGAGCTGATGAATACCGATAAGAAGGTAATCGACATCGCCGCAAAGTACGGCTACGATACTCCGGAGAGCTTTACCCGAGCGTTTTGCCGGTTTCACGGCGTCACGCCGACCGCGGTCAGGCGCGGCGCAAATATCAGATCCTTTTCCAGACTTTCCGTAAAATTGATTCTATCAGGAGGCAATATGATGAATTACAGGATCGAGAAGAAGGACGCGTTCAAGGTAATCTGCAAGAGAAAGCAGGTTAGCAAGCCCGCGAGCGCGACCGCGGCCGAGGATATCTCAGCGTTCTGGAGCGAATGCACAGCGGATGGAACGACGGAAAGGATATGCGGCTATTTCCCTGAAAAGCCCACGCTGCCGGGACTACTCGGCATATGCTTTTCCGGAGATATGGAAAACTCCGCTTTTCCGTATGGAATAGGCGTAGAATATGACGGCAGACCCGTCGCCGACGGAGATCTTGAGCTTGTGGAGATACCCGCACACACATTTGCCGTTTTCCCCTGCAAAGGCAGGATGCCGGACGCTTTTGTGGAGACGTACAGAAAGATCTGCACGGAGTTTTTCCCTCAAAGCAGTAAGTACGAATACGGAAACGGAGTTGAGCTCGAAGTCTATCCCTCCGAAAAAGTAGACGATCCGAACTATTACTGTGAGATCTGGATCGCGGTGAAAGAAAAATAATACGGCACAGCCGAAGCCCCGCCGGGCTTCGGCTGCTCAGCGTGTCAAAAAAGTCCTCGCAGACTTTTTTGCACGCTTCAAAAACGCCAAGTTTTTTATGAAATTTCATTTCACGAAAAACCTCGCTGTGCTCGTCAAAAAGTCTGATAAATCAGACGTTTTTGATGGCTATTTATCCAATTCGAGAATTGCGCGGCGCCGCTGCCGGCGGCAGATGAAGGCGCTGCGCAATTTCCGCAGCCGCACAGTTTGCGCCCCGTCGCAATACAGGGGCGCAAACTGTATCAGCGGCAAGGCGAGCAAGGGCACTTTAACTTCCCTCCTCGGAGCATAGCTCCTGCGGTCGGATGCTGAAAACATGCCACCGGCATGTTTTCTTTACGCACCGACCCCCTCGAGCTCCCCCGTCCATTGCTTCACTCTATGTATTCATTTTTAGTTCATTGACAGTCTCAAAAAAGTGAGAGCTTTTCAAAGCTCTCACTTTTTTATATCATTTAAGAATCTGCGGTTGTACTTCATACCGGCATATTTTGTTATGCGGTCTATGTATATCGCGTCATACGCTCCGCCGACGGCTCCCACTATGGGTATACCCTGCAGGAATTTCATATACAGCAGTTCCTTTGACAGTCCCTCCGCCGCGATCTTTATCTCCGTTTCCATGGTCTCAGAATCCGGCTCCGCGCCGTTTTCGATATAATAGTTCACTCTGTCGTCGACTGCCCGCAGCTCGTCTCCGTACCGCACTCCGGCGCCGATAAGCAGCAGGATAAAGTACTTTTCTCCGAGCTCATCGTAGTCGTATCCGTAGCTGAGGGCCACCTCGTACAGGCTCTTGAGCAGCATGGCCGTGAACAGCGGGATGTCGGGTATGCCTATGCCGAACAGCCCCATACCGATTCCCGACAGGCCGGACATAAGGGTGTTTTTCGTCTTCGAGCCCTCCGCAGCCCTGCATGCCTCCTTCAGCGCTCTCGCGCTGGGGTTATTCGCGGCAATAGTCCTTCTGACCCTGCTGCTGCGCTCGATATCCCTGCGGTTATATGTCTTTTCGATTGCTGCGGCACCCTTCTCAAACACAAGCTCAAAGGCCTTGGCAAAGGCGGCGTCAAGGGTGCTTTGAAGCTTCTCCGGCACCTTCGATTCAAGCATCCGGTTGAGCTTGCTGTCCTGACGTCCCGCTCTGTCCCTGAGAAATTTATCTTCCGCCGCAAGCTGCTTTGACCACTCACGCTCATAATCGTTCATATGCTCACTCCTTTATGCATAGGAAGTCTAACACCTATGCTTATTTCATTATACACCATTCCTGCAAAAAACAAAAGACGAAGCTCGCACCGGGGCTTCGTCTTTTAGTGGTTCCGGTATTATTCCCAGCAGTCGGTCCTGCCCTCCAGGCCGATGGAGGAGGACTTGAACACGGGCTCTCGGCCCTCCGCACGCTGGCGCTTATAGTCCTTGAGAGCCGCAAAAGCGTGGCGGCCGAGAATTATGATCACAGGCACGTTTATGATGACCATGAATGCCTGAAGCATATCCGCGGTATCCCATACCACTCCGGCGGAGAGTATAGCGCCGACGAAGACGAGAGCCGTCGCCGCAAGGCGGAAGCAGGTCATAAACGCTTTGCTTGGACTGCGCTTCATAATGAATTTCAGGCAGCCTTCGCAGTAATAGTAGTTGCCGATAAGGGTAGTGAATGCGAACAGGCTCATCGCCGCAGCGATAAAGATTGGGCCGAAATCGCCGAGCGCCATACCCATTGACTGCTGCACATACGCGGCTCCCGCCACATCGGCGCCGAGGCCGTCAGGATTTGCGCACATACACATGAGGGCAGTCGCGCTGCAGATGAGCAGCGTATCAATGAACACCGACAGCATCTGCACAAGTCCCTGCTTCGCAGGATGCGATACCTCGGCTGTCGCGGCCGCGTTGGGAGCCGAACCCATACCGGCTTCGTTTGAGTATAGTCCGCGCTTGATGCCCCACATCACGCAGGAACCGGTAAATCCGCCGAATACGGCTTCAAAATCAAAGGCGGATACAAAGATGTTCTTTATAACCGTTGGGACAGCACTGATGTTCATGATGATGACCAGCAGGGAAACCAGAACATAAATGACCCCCATAACCGGCACCAGCACGCCGGTGATTTTGGTAAGGCGCCTGCCGCCGCCCAGAACGCACACGGCAAACAGCGCAGCGAGTATGGCTCCGATGATGATCGGAGTTGTCTTTTTGTCATAAAAGCCGAAGCCCGAAAAGGTGTCCTGAGTGTTGAAGGAGGCCAGCATATTGTAGCCCACGGCGTAGGTCAGGATGAGCACAACGGCGAATATGACACCCAGCCACCGCTGTTTCAATGCGTCCTGCATATAATAGGATGGGCCGCCGAAGCTTGCGCCGTCCTTATCCTTTCTCTTGTATATCTGCGCAAGGGTGGATTCCACGAAGGCGGAGGCTCCGCCGAGTATCGCCGTGATCCACATCCAGAAGATCGCGCCGAAGCCGCCCAGACATATCGCCGTCGACACGCCGATGATGTTTCCGGTACCCACTCGGGAAGCGGTGGAAACCATGAGTGCGCCGAAGGATGAGACGGCTCTCTTGTCCTTTGGCTTTTCGCTGACGACCCGTACAGACTCTCCGAAAAGGCTGAACTGTATCAGGCCGGTGCGGATGGTGAAGTACAGTCCGGCGGCCACGAGGATCAGCGGTACTATGTACGGCTGATAAAGAAAACCGCTTATGGCGCTTACAACGCCGTCAATTTTTTCTATCATTGTTCTCCCTGTCCTTTTGTTTATATTTGATCCGATTTAACATTATAGTCACATTTGCGCCCGACTGCAAGCTTTTGCGGCTCATGCCTGCATGAAAAGCCCGTTTTTTGCGCGCTTGCCCGCGGCATTGTGCATTCTGCTTGTTATTACGGAGGAATGATGATATAATTTAAATCTCTTATGGTGATGATATGAAAAACGCAGAAAAGAAACTGAATATAGATTATGCCGCCCTGCATGCGGTATACTGGACCTTAAGCGGCGTTATATTCTGCTTCACGACCGTCTTCCTTCAGTTTAAGGGCTATTCAAATTACGGGATCGGGATAATTTTTGCTCTCGGCAACATTTTGGGCTTCGTGCTTCAGCCACTTGTCGCCGGCTACGTCGACCGCAGCAATAAAAGGGCGCTTTTGGGATGCATCAGGATAACCGCCGTGCTGTCGCTTCTGCTCATGCTGGCGGTACTCATGCTTCCGAAGAGCTGTCTGCCGCTGACCGCCGCATATGTTGTTCTTCTCGCCGGCAACACGCTTTTGCAGCCTCTGTGCATATCCCTGAGCTTTTACCTTGAAAGCTGGGGCTACCGCATTAATTTCAGCGTCGCGCGCGCAGTGGGCTCCCTTGCCTACTCGCTGTGCACCGTGGTGCTCGGAATGCTCGTTCAGTCGGTCAGCGAAAACGCGGTTCCTGTCGCGTACATCGTGTTTTCCTTTATACTCGGGCTTCTTACCCTGCTGTTTTCCGTAAAGGAGAAGAAGCACCGCACGGTATTGGATACTTCCGCCGCCGGGGACGCGGAAAAGCCCAGCGGCATTGTTGAATTCTTTCGTGAAAACAGGCGCTTCACGCTTTTCCTCGCAGGAACCGCTCTGCTGTACTTTACACACGCGCTCATATGCAACTTCATGATCGAGTTCATTCGCAATATCGGCGGCGACAGCGCCGACCTCGGAAACGTCATAGCCTTCATGACGCTGACCGAGGTGCCCGTAATGCTGCTGTTCCCACGCCTGACGCGCCGATTCCGCTGCTCAAGCCTGCTGAGATTTGCGGTCATAATGTTCACGGTAAAGGAGCTTCTCATATATCTTGCTCCGAACATTGCGGTTTTATATGCCGCCGAGCTGCTTCAGGCATTCTCCTTTGCCATTTTCGTCCCCGCGTCGGTACGCTATGTCGATGAGGTCATCGTAAAGCGCAATGCCGTCAAGGGTCAGGCCTTTGTTACGACCATGATAACCCTTGGAAGCATCTTCGCAAGTTATATCGGCGGGCTGCTCCTGGATAACAGCTCCCCCTCATTCACCCTGCTGACAGGCGTTATCGTCTCCGCAGCAGGCACGCTCGTCATGCTGTTCGCGATCCAAAAAACAAAATAAGAAATCCCGTCGGGCGCTTCAGCGCAGTCCCGCCGGGATTTTTAGACCTCAGTTCTCAATTACTTTGCCTGGATCGCCGCCTCTATGGCTGCTGCCTTATCTGCGGGTACAAGGCCCTTGCTGGTGACGAGGTCAAATATCTCACCGCAGGTTTTCTTATAGAAAAGTTTAAGGGGATACTTCAGGAGGTTGGGCGCATACTGCTGGCAGAGCTCTCTGCCGCCGTTGACTTCAAAAAAGTCCTTTACCGTCATGCTTTTAAAATCCATTGACATTCTCCTTTCGTCTTGGACAGGGGAATTGAACAGTCGTCTGACCCGAGTCTGTTTTTTCGCTTTTCATCTTGATGGGCGCCGATCCGCCAAACCCGATGGACAGACCATCCATCTTCAATTATAGCCCTGCCTTTCGGCAGGGCTATATATACAATATGTTTATTTGTCAGCGTAGCGCTCGTTGAATGCCTTCTCCAGAGCGGCTGCCTCTTCCGCGGTGCAGCGGCCGAGCTTGATGCAGGTGTCAACAACGTCGCCGGCGCGCTTGTTGTAGTAGGGTTTGTACATGATGCTGGGGAGCTTTGCGATCTTGGGAGTGAACTCCTTGAAAAGCTCTACGCCGTTATACTTTTCCAGAAAATCCTTGCCGAGAGTCTCTTTAAAAACTGCCATTGTTATTCTCCTTTTAAATCCTTTTTAGTAGCAAGTATGAGGGACGGCTCATCCGTCCACCATGTTTACAAATATATGTTACACATCAGTGATTAATTTGTCAAGACATCGTATCGCCGCCAATGATATTTTCGACATTTTATACAAATTCTTGCTTCAAATTTCTCAATCAGTTTTTTTCGGGTGAAAATCCGGCTCCGTTCCCTTTATCAGGCGGGATATATTGCCGCGGTGCATGAACACGACCAGCGCCGCCGAAAACACGTTCATCATGACAATTTCTTCTCCCGCAAACGTAAGCCACGAGGCAAGCGGCAGACTGACGGCCGCCGTGACCGAGCCGAGGGAAACCTTCCGGCTTATGGCCGCCGTCGCAAAAAACACCGCCATTATAATGCCCAGCACCGGCAGCCCCGTCATGAGGCCAAGCGCCGCGCCCACCGATACGCCCTTGCCGCCGCGAAATCCGAAATACAGCGGAAAGCAGTGGCCTATTATGCAGAACGCACCTGCTACGGCCTTGCCCGCGCTGCCCAGAAAATACTCGCCCAGAAGCATGGCGGCCACCGTTTTAAGCATATCCAGAAGCAGTGTCGCAAGCCCCGCCTTGAGCCCGTATACACGCGCCATGTTCGTCGCGCCCGCGTTGCCGCTGCCATACAGGCGCACATCTCCGCCGCAGCAGCGGCGCGACAAAGGTATCGACGCGCAGAAGGAGCCTAAGAGATATGCGAGCAGCGCAATAAGTATGATTTTCATCGCAGAGCCTCCGATACTTCAAATTTTTGAATTTATTATATCAAATTTTTGAAGCATTGCAATAGTAAAATTCATTTTTTCCGCCCGGGAGCAAAAAAACAGGCGGTAAGCATAATATGCTATGAGTATTTTATCCATAAAAGTGGCGATAAAACCACCGGGATCAAGCCCGGCTTTGCTCAGTGCGGCTGTCAGCAGCGCTTGTTAAAAATTTTTGTGACTTTGAATTAATTAAGTTTTCAACGACGTTTTTTTGTGATAAAATTCAACATAAGAACATAAGGAGGTCTGTTATGCGCCTTAAAAAACGCCCTATCGCCCTGCTCCTTGCCGTTTTGATGCTCATTTCACTTTGCGGCTGCGACCCCATGTCCCTGCTGCCGCCCGGTTACGACATAACAAAGCTCGAGCGAGCCTTCAGCGGTGTGGATATAAACAGAGATGAGACCATCACCTTTGATCAGATCGAATACTCCCGGCCGGATGTCGACGCCATGAAGCGGCTTGGCGGCGATATTGAAAAGCTTCTGGACGAGCACGCTTCTCGCAAGGATATAGTGAGTTCGCTCGATGATTTTATAGATATGTACACGAATTTCAGCACGATGACAGTGCTCGCGGGCATATACAACGACCTTGACGTAAATAATGAGTACTATGCCGAGGAGTACAGCTATTGCAGCAGTATGTGGGGCGAGGTACTGCGAATTTTTGACGATGTGATGCTGGCATGTTCAAATTCACATATGTATGCCTTCCTCGACGCCAATTATTTCGGCGGATTTTTGGAGGAAAACTACGGCTTAGAAGACGGCTACATTCCGGACGACGAGCTGGTGGAGCTCCAGACAAAGGAAAGCGAGCTTCTGAACGATTACCGCAGGCTGCTGATAAATCTCTACGCTTCCGACAGCTATGACATATATGAGGAGTATAACGAGCCTGTCGCCGAGATCTACATAGAGCTTGTGAAGCTCCGCCGCGCCATCGCAGAAGAGATGGGATACGACAGCTACATTGAGTACGCCTACACCTGCTTCGGCAGAGAATATGAGCCTGACGACCTCGACGGATACACAGCCGCTGTCAAGCAGAAGCTCGTTCCCCTCTATAAGGACCTTAGCGAGGCGGGCACGTTCGACGATATGTATTACGAGCTGCGCGAGCTCAACGAGGACGAGACACTGAGCGTGCTGAGCGCAGCGGTTCAAAAGATGGGCGACGGAGTGTATGAGCCTCTGCAGTTTATGAAAAGCAGCGGTCTTTACGATATAAGCAGCAGCGACTCCAAGATCGACAGCTCATACGTCATCTATCTGGACGACTATGATGTACCCTATCTTTTCTCCAAAACCTACGGTTACTCCGACGACGTGCTTACCGTAGGACACGAGTTCGGGCATTTTGTTGACTATTACATCAATTACGGCGTTGACATGAGCAACGATTCCGCCGAGATGTTCTCTCAGGGCATGGAGTATCTGATTTTGGAGTACATCGACGACGAAGACCTTGCCGCGGAGCTCACGAAATTCAAGATGCTCGACGCACTTTATCTTTACGTCAGCCAGCTCAGCTTCAACGAATTTGAGGAACGGGTCTACGAGCTGAGTGACAATGAGCTCACCGTCGATAACATAAACTCCATCTATGCCGAGGTCGCCACGGAATACGGCTACGCCGACAATTATGACGCAGATCTGCTGCCCTATCTCTGGATCGATATTTCTCACCTGTTTATACAGCCCTTCTACGTCATAAGCTACTGCGTGTCCGACAGCGCCGCGTTTGAGCTGTACGAACTGGAGCTCGGTGAATCCGGCAGCGGGCTTGACGCCTACCTTAGCCTCGTGGACGTCAGCGATGAGTGCGGCTTCCTCGAGCTGCTTGAAAACGAGGGCCTGTCCTCCCCGCTCACCGCCGATACGATAGACCGCATTGCCGTGACCCTGAGAAACAGGATCGCCGCATGATCACGGGGAGGATATCCCCTGTCGGTTTAAAAAAACAGAACCCTGATAATGATAATATCGGCGTCCTCGGACGCCGATAATTTACGGAGCACAAAATGAATTCCCTTGACAGAATAGAGCTCTTTGAAAAAATGCCCGTCAAAAGGGCGGTCATAAAGCAGATCATGCCCGCCGTCGCAGCTCAGATGGTCGCGGTCATATACAGCCTTGCGGACACGTATTTCGTCGGCATGCTCAACTCCCCCGCTCAGACCGCGGCGGTCACCGTCGTATCGCCATGCTTCATCATGCTGACAGCCGTGGCGAACCTGTTCGGTGTAGGCGGGTCAAGCCTTATCGCGCGTAAACTCGGCCAGCGCCTTGAGCGCGAGGCGCGCGAGGTCTCGGCTGTGACCTTCTGGTGGGGGCTTATTTCGGCGGCGGTGTTCTGTATGCTGTTTGCGGCGCTGGAACGGCCGGTGCTCGTTCTGTGCGGAGCGGACAGCCGCAGCTTCGGATATGCGCTCCGCTACGCGAGATGGGCTGTCGTGCTCGGCGGACTGTTCACCGTGTCAGCCTCCGTTTCGGCAAACATAATACGCGCCGAAGGCAGCGCCGGAACTGCCTCACGTGGTCTGGCGCTCGGCGGCATATTAAACATTCTTCTCGATCCCCTGTTCATTCTCCCCGAGTTTCTCGGTATGGGAGCCGAGGGCGCGGGACTGGCCACGGCGCTTTCAAACGTCATAAGCTCCCTGTTCCTTCTCGTGTGCCTTATCCGCAGGAGGCAGTCGGTCATCTGCATAGACCCGAGGCTTATAAGAAAAACACGCGATCACATCAGGCCGATACTTTCGATAGGCTTTGCCTCGGCTATCCAGCTTATGCTCACCATGGTCGGTGTGGCGGCTCAGGCTAAGTTTGTTTCCGCTTACACCACCGAGGCGGTCGCTGCTCTGGGCATCGTGAAAAAGCTCGACCAGCTCCCGCTGTATTTCACCATCGGCGTATCCGTCGGTCTGCTGCCACTTCTCGCTTATAACCACGCCGCCGGAAACGAGCAGAGGCGCAGCGACGCCTTCCGCTTCGGCTGCACGCTCTCTGTATCCGTCGCGGCGGCCTGCGTCATAGTCTACGAGATCTTTGCCCCGCAGCTTGCGGCTCTGTTTATCGATGATGCCCTCACCGTCGATTACGCCGCCGGCTTTTTGCGGCGCATGGTGCTGGCGATGCCGCTGATGGCGCTGGCGCATCCCTTCATAACGCAGTTCCAGGCGATGGGCAGGGTCAAGGAGTCGCTTATCTGCTCCATGCTGCGCAAGGGCGTACTTGATATCCCTCTTTTGTTCCTTTTTGACGCGCTGCTGCCGCTGTACGGCTGTATGTGGGTGCAGCCCGTTGTGGACAGCATTTCCCTCGTTGTTGCGCTCATCTTTTACAGGAGACTGAAAAAAGCAGCTTAGAAAGCTGCTTTTTTCATATCCAAAACTGTCAGGACGCCGTTTTCCACCCGGAATTTTACCTCAAAGCCCGCGTATTCCATGCCGTACACCCGCTCGGGATCGTCGTGATACCGCGGTCTGGGGTCGTTTTCCAGCACACCACGGAGCCCCTCCGGAAGCCCGGCCTCCAGTTCCTTAGGGATACTGACGGCAAGCGTTTTGAAACCGGTCCTGTCTGTAAAGCCGCCCGCGGCATCGGGGTGGCAGTCGGCATAGGGTATATATGGCTTTATATCGAATATGGGCGTTCCGTCCGTCATATCCGCGCCCAGCACGTGGAGCACCGGCCCACGCTCAGGGGACAGCTCCACACGCTCCAGTCTGAGAGAGGACAGCCCTATCGCATTCGGGCGAAAGGGCGAGCGCGTTGCGAACACGCCCACGCGGACGTTACCGCCGAGCCGCGGCGGGCGCACCGTCGGCGACCATGTGTCGCGCACGGCTTCGGAAAACTGCCACACGAGCCATATATGCGAGTAATCCTCAAGACCGCGCACCGCGTCAAAGTTGCGGTATTCCGGCTCAAAGACTATCTCCGACCTCACGTCTTCAACTATCCCGCTCTGTCTCGGCACTCCGAATTTGGTCTTGAACGGTGTGTGTATTCGGGCTATTATCTTCATTTCCGGCATATCTGAGCACCTGCTAATGTTGATTTTTTCTAATTGTTATTATATTATATATCCTAAGATTGTCAATTCACCCGGGGAGGCGAATTTTTTGAAATACGTTCTGCGTACAAATAAGCTGACAAAGCGTTTCGGTGCAAAGTGCGCCGTGAACGGAGTCAGCATGCAGATAAAGAAGGGCGAGATATACGGCTTCATCGGCAAAAACGGCGCGGGCAAAACCACCCTCATGCGCCTTGTGCTGGGCGCCGCCATGCCCTCGGACGGTGATATCGAGCTTTTCGGCGGCGAGGAGCTGAGCCGCGCCCGTCACCGCATCGGCGCACTGCTGGAGTATCCCTGCCTGTACAAGGGCTGCTCGGCTTACGAAAACCTCAAGCGCTTTTCCCTGCTCACGGGGAACACAAAGGATGAGCTGCTTGAGATCCTTGAGCTCGTCGGGCTCAAAAACGTCGGTAAGAAGAAGGTCGGCAAGTTCTCTCTCGGCATGAAGCAGCGGCTTGCGATAGGCATCGCACTGCTGGGGCACCCGGAGTTTCTTGTCCTGGATGAGCCGGTCAACGGCCTTGATCCGGCCGGCATCAAGGAGATACGCGACGTTATTCTCAGGCTCAACCGCGAAAAGGGCGTCACCTTCCTTATATCCAGTCATCTGCTCGACGAGCTTTCAAAGATCGTCACCACCTACGGCATCATAAAAGACGGCGTGCTTATCGAGCAGATATCCGCTGAGGAGCTCGAGGGACGCTGCCGCCACCATCTCAAGATAACTGTAGATAATGTTCAGAAGGCTTTATCCCTGCTTGCCTGCATTACAGACCGTAACACGATCAAGGTAGAGGGCAATTCCCTGTATTTGTACAGCCTTATCGATAAAAGCGACCGCATCAACAGGCTTCTTGTGCGCCACGGCGTCAGGGTAAGCGAGCTGAAAATACAGACGGCAAGCCTTGAGGAATACTTTCTGGAAAGGATGGGGAACTGATATGTTTAAGCTGTTAAACTTTGAATTCCGCAAGCTCATCCGCCAGAAGAGCTTTTATATCTGCATTGCCGCCATGCTTGCGCTTTTGATCGGCTCTGCCTACACGACAGAGCTCATGACGGCCGAGAGCGGCATTGAAGATCCCTCCCTGAGCGGCATAAGCTATCTCATGGAGGCCATAAGCGGCAGCGCGCTTTCCGCGGTGCTCGCCGTGTTCATCCCGCTGTTTATCTGCGAAGACTACACCTCCGGCACAATTCGCAACATAATCACCCGCGGCTTTTCACGCCTGGAGATATTCATTGCAAAGCTCATAGCTGTCCTCGCCGCGACGGTGCTCATGACTGCGGTGTGCCTTGCCGCGGCATATCTTGTCGGCACCGCCTTCTGGGGCGCGGGCGAAACGGCGCTGGGCTCGGAGCAGATTAAGATCCTGCTGTGCCAGCTCGCAGTCATCGCCGCCTACGCCACGCTGTTTTTCGCGATAAGCTCAATGCTCCAGAAGGTCGGCGGTTCAATTGCCATATGCCTTATACTCCCCATGGCGGCAGTGATACTGCTGTCGCTGGCGGATGCGGCGCTGGCCGAGCGGGAGATAGAGCTCTCCGGCTACTGGATAGAAAATCTCGGCCGCTCCCTCGCCTCCGTTGAGGCTGAATCTGGGGACATCAAAAAGGCCCTTATCGGCGCAAGCTGCTATTTCGCGGCGAGCATTGCCGCCTCGTGGCTCGTTATTATGAAAAGAGAATACTGAGGGCGTTTTAACGAAAAATATGCAGGCTCAAATTGAGCCTGCATATTTTTCAAACTGCAGATAAAGCCTTGCCAGAGTTCGCGCCCGCAGGCGCGAATAAAATTTGATTCGTTTTCTCCGGCGACATGTGCGTCGGAGAAAACACTTCTCGGCTCGCAAACGTGCGAGCCGTCCGCAAAGAGCGGACAGCGAGTGCGCTGCCGCGAGCCGCAAGTCCCTCGTCGACAAAGGCATTGCCTTTGCCGACGATTAAAAAAACGGGCGGTAATTTACCGCCCGTTTTTCCGCTTTAAGAGGTGATTTTATGTCCGACACGATAGCCGCCGTCGCTACCGGTACGCAGGTGACCGCCATAGGCATACTGCGCCTTTCCGGCGACATGGCAATCGACATCGCAAACAGGCTGTTTCTCCCTTCCTCGGGCAGGGAGCTGGCCTCATATCCCGACCGGCAGCTCGTATACGGCAGTCTGACTGACGCAGACGGTCAGACACTCGATATATGCCTTTGTACCGTAAGCCGCGCACCGAACAGCTACACCGGCGAAAACACCGCCGAGTTTCAGTGCCACGGCTCCCCCGCCGTACTGCGCGCCGCGCTGGAAGCGGTGTTTGCCCTCGGCGCAAGGCAGGCTCGGGCAGGCGAGTTCACAAAGCGGGCGTTCTTAAACGGCAGGATGGATCTCACGGGCGCGGAGGCGGTGGCCGATATCATCGAGGCCGAGACCGCCGAGGCCGCAAAAAACGCCGCCGGTCAGCTCGGCGGAGCGATATCCCGAAAGATCGATGTCATCTACCGCACCCTGACCGACATAAGCTCGCACTACCACGCGGTGCTTGACTATCCCGACGAGGATATCGAGGACTTCCGCATGGAGCGCTACAGGGGCGATATCGCCGCCGCCGTCGGCACGCTGGAAAAGCTCGGCGAAAGCTACGGCCGCGGCAGGATAATGCAGGGCGGCATTCCCGCCGCCATCGTGGGCAGGCCGAACGCAGGCAAAAGCTCGCTTCTGAACGCCCTGCTGGGCTATGACAGGGCCATCGTGACCGATATTCCCGGCACTACCCGCGACACTATAGAGGAAAAGCTCCGCCTCGGCGGCGTGCTGCTGCGGCTGACTGATACGGCCGGTCTGCGCGACACGGGCGACGAGATCGAGCGCCTCGGAGTCATGCGCTCGCGGGAGGCGATGGAAAGCGCGGAGCTCGTCATCGCCGTTATCGACGGCAGCGGAGAGCTGGCCGCGGAGGATGAGCAGATACTCCGCGCAGCCGCGAAGGCCGCGCACGGCATAGCGGTGGTTTCAAAATCCGACCTCGGGAAAGCCGTAACGCTGCCCGAAACGAGCCTTCCGACAGTCGAGCTGAGCGCCGTCACCGGCGAGGGGCTCGACGAGCTCGAGGCTGTCGTCAGAAAGCTGTTCCCCTTGCCGGACGCTCCGGCGGGCGAGATATTGACAAACGCGCGTCAGGCCGAGGCCGTCAGCCGCGCCCTTGACGCTCTTTACGCCGCGCAGGAGGCGATGGATTCCGGCTGCACACCGGACATCGTGCTCACCGAGACCGAGGCCGCCATGGCAGCCCTCGGCGAGCTTACAGGCCGTACCGTCCGTGAGGACGTGACCGACCGCATATTCGAGCGCTTCTGCGTCGGAAAATAAGATTTTTCCCGATTTCCACCCGAGTTCTACTCTCAGGGGCTGTTGTGCGGCGCCTGTCTGCGCTAATATCAAAGCGCAAGGAGATGATAAGATGAATCAATACAGATCCGGGCAGCTCATAGCTCAGAAACGCAGAGAGAAAAACATGACCCAGGCCGAGCTTGCCGAGAGGATAGGCGTGAGCAACAAAAGCGTGTCCAAGTGGGAGACCGGCAAATGTATGCCGGATTATTCGGTCGTCGAGCCGCTGTGCGCGGAGCTCGGCATCAGCGCGGGAGAGCTTCTGAACGGGGAGGAAAACGGAATGAACGACGAAGCGGCAATGAGGATCATCGAGCGGGTACAGGCGCTTGAAAAGCAGAAAAACACGCTTATCGGGGTTATTGTTCTCGTAATGGGAATCGCAATGATGGCTCTGGGACAGACCTTTGACACGGGCGGTTCACATATAAAGGATTTCTTCGCGGGTGTTGTTTACGGCATCGGCATCGGCGAAACGCTGGTGGGCATCGGAGTCACCGCCTGGTCGCTGAGGAAATAATACTTGACATTTTAATACTAAAAACGCAGGGAAGTTTCCCTGCGTTTTTTATTTCAGCGTGCCGAGGTAGCCCTCGAGTATAAGGCTTGCGGCTACGGCGTCGACTGTCTTGCGGTGCTTTTTTTCTTTTTTCCCGTTGGCGTGGAGTATCGCGTGAGCCTCGATGCTGCTGCGCCGCTCATCCCACATCACTATCGGCAGATCGGTCTTGGTGCCGAGAAGCTCCGCAAACTCGCGGCATTTTTCCGCCCGGGGTCCCTCGCTGCCGTCCATGTTCTTCGGCAGGCCCAGTACAAGGCGCTGCACGCCCCGCTTCGCCGCCTCCGCCGCTATCTCCTCGGCAGCGAGCTCGGGGCTGCGCTGGTTTAGCGTCCAAGCGTCGCCCACAAGGATATTCATCTCGTCCGAAACGGCAATGCCCGTCCTGGCGTCGCCGAAATCGATTCCCATAATTCTCATGCCGCTTTCCTCATTTCAGGCCGAAGCAGGCCCTGATCTCGCCGCAGATGTACAGCGAACCGCAGGCGCAGACCATACCCTCGAGCTCCTGCGCGATGTCGCGAGCGGTGTCGACGCCCTCCCCGATGCTGCCGCACACCTGCACCTCTTTGCCGTATTTTTTGAAAAGCTCCGCGAGCTGTGCGCCCTCAAGGGCTCTGTCACTTTTCGGCGTTACGCAGACATAGGCGTCAAACAGCGGCGCGAGGATCTCGACTATGCGGCGGTAATCCTTATCCTTCAGCACGCCCATCAGCAGCACACGTCGGCAGTCGGGAAAGTACTGCTCAAGGCTCTCGGCAAGGGCGGCGGCGCACTGTGGGTTGTGCCCGCCGTCGACCACGAACCACGGCTCATCTGTGTGTACTATCTCAAATCTTGCAGGCCACGAAACGGAGTAAAGCCCCGCCTCGACCGCCTCGTGCTCAATGCTCCAGCCCTGTCTGCGCAGCACCTCAACCGTCTCGAGAACGACGGCCGCGTTGCGGAGCTGATGCGCGCCCAGCAGGGGTATGGCGTAGGACTCGCCCTTGTAGGAAAACACCTGTCCGTCGCGGCTGTCAAACTCCGGTACGATGTCGTCAAAATCGGGCACGGTCAGCTCCGCGCCGCGCTCGAAGCATACGTCGCGGACGGTCTGCATGACCTCGCCGTACTGCTGATACAAAACGACCGACGCGCCGTCTTTTATGATGCCCGCCTTCTCAAAGGCGATCTCTTCCAGGGTGTCCCCGAGAATGGCCGTATGGTCAAGCCCGATGTTTGCGATGACGCAGCAGTCGGGACAGGGTATGACGTTGGTCGCGTCATACCGCCCGCCGAGACCGACCTCGATAACTGCGATATCGCAGTGCTGACGCGCAAACCACAGCAGAGCCGCGGCGGTCATCATCTCAAACTCCGTTGGGTGCTCTTCCATCGCGTCGGCGGCGGGCTTTATCTCCTCTACAAGCGACGCTACCTCCCTGTTCTCTATCATCCTGCCGTTTATCTGCATCCTCTCATTGAAGCTGCGCAGATACGGCGAGGTGAAAAGCCCTGTCTTGAGCCCCGCCTTTTTGAGGACGGAGGCAAGCATCGCGGATATGCTGCCCTTGCCGTTGGTGCCCGCGACGTGGACATATCTAAGCTCCTTCTGCGGATCGCCCAGACGGCCGAGCAGCTCGCTTATGCGCCCGAGCCCGAGCCTTGAGCCTCGCCAGGACACTCCGTTAATATATTCAAGCGCTTCCTTGTAATCCATTTTTGTATCTCCGAAAATTATTTTATATACCTTTTGATATAGCCGTCGAGCTTTTCCGCGTACGCCGCAGGCGCAAGGTACATCGTCTCGATGTGCCTTGCCTTGTCCGTGAAAAGGAAGTCCTTGTCCGCAGGACAAAGCTCATAGATGCGCTCTGCCATGGAAAAGGGCACGGTGGGATCCTCCCTTCCGTGCACGATGAGAATCGGCTGCCTTGAGCGTCTGACGTTTTCGCTCACGTCGCTGTCGGCAAGGTCATAACCGCCGATAAGCTTATTGAGCTCATACATGGGCCCGTACAGGGGCCCGAGGCGGCGCTTTAATATCTCCCGCGCGTCGATAAAGCCGCTGTCGGAGACCGTGAATTTGACGATATCGGGCGCCCTGTCGCTCATTTTCAGCACCGTCGCGCCGCCGAGGGAAAAGCCGTGCATCACGACCTGAATATCCCCGCCGAACTCGGCTTTGAGGAAGTCGAGCCACTTAAGGCAGTCGGCGCTTTCGAGCACATCATAGCCGAAGACCCCGCCGCCGCTCATGCCGGATGCGGTGTTGTCAGGCGCGAAGATGTCAAAGCCCCGGCTGTGGTAGTATTCCCTGAGCATACCCGCGGTCTCGGCGTGCTCTGAGTGATATCCATGGACGATAAAGGCGATCTTACCGCTGAATTTCGCGCCGCAGGGGAAGTAAAAGCCCTGCAGCGTCTCGCCGCGGTCAGAGCTTATCGTGTAGCACAGATGAACCTGCCCGCGCAGCTTTTCCGCCGCCGCGTCGCGCCATGCGTAGTAGTCCCCGCCGTGAGTCTTTTTGTCAAACAGGGCCTCGCTCAAACGAGAGCGGCGCCGCAGAAAAGTGTATCTGTAGATATCCGCGGCGGCATAAAGAGGTGTCGCAGCCGCCGCCGTCAAAAGCAGCTTTTTCATGTCAGTTCACCGGAAGCATCGCCCCCACGCTCGACAGCAGGGAAAAGGTGACGACGAGAATCTGGAATATGAGGGAGCCGAATTTCCCGCAGATTGGAGACACTCCCGTGCGCTTGCGGGAGAGGTTGTAGGCTATGATGATGCCGATGCCCGTGACGACCTGAATGACGCTTGCAAAGCGCGTGAAGCCGACAAAGCTGCTCAGACCGAACAGCGCCAGCAGAAGGCAGGGCGCCGAGGCCGCGAGCCAGCTCATGTTCTTGCTCCAGCCCGTTTGCTCGCCGACGATGTCGCGCAGGTTCAGCGTGTTCGCCCAGAAGGAGGTGGCCAGCGCCAGCAGTGTGAAAACATAGCCCACGACGCTTACCCAGCCGCCGAGATGGCGCGAAAGATCGACCAGGGCTCCGTCCTCGGTGATGTCCCCGCCCGCTCCGAGCAGCGTCATCAGTGTGATGATGAAAATGAGCCCCGCGTTCACGGCAAGCCCAACCGCGATGGCGGCTCTGATGCGCTTTGCGTCGCCGCCCAGGCCCTTTACCACCTGCGGAGTGCTCATCACCGCGGAGAGAGAGAACGATATCATGCCGAAAAGCGCAAGAGCGTTGTTAAAGCCGCGCCAGCCGGCCGGCAGAGCGGTCGTATCCTTAAGCAGAGTCGCCGCCAGCAGGATGCCCACAACGCCGATCATCGAGCCCACGGCAAGCTTTTCGCATATGCCCACGAGCTTCATGCCGACAAACACCACGCCCGCGCCCAGCACATAGAAAATCAGCATACCGACGATATCGGGCAGGCCGAACCAGCTGCGGAACACCGCCGCCGCGCCTGTCAGAAACGCGCTGACATTTACGATGACGGAAACACCGAGAAGTATAAACGCCGTCCACGTGAATATGGTTTTTATCCTGCCTGAAAACAGCTCCGCGTCAAGGCATTTCACGAACTGCGCGCCGTTGTTGTTGTAGCTCAGCTCCGCGATTATGAAATGCAGCACCAGCGCCGCCGCATATCCCAGCAGCAGTATCAGCACCGTCTCTCGGAAGCTGTTGTGCGACGCAAGATACGGTACCGACAGGATGCCCGCGCCTACGCCGTGGCCGACGATGATGCTGGCTGCCTCAAAGAATGTCAGCTCGGATTCTCCGTTGATCTTTGACATATGTAATACCCTTCCATGCTTTTTTATTAAGACATTTTAACATGACGGGCCGCAATAAGCAACCTAAAGGCTGAGGATACTTCCTCAGCCTTTTCCGTAGTTACGCTTCAGCTCTCCATCTGCTTTCCGAGAAAGGAAGCGACCGTCTGGGCGAGCTTGAGCTCAATATCGCTGCCGGCAGCGCCGTTGGGGGATATAAACAGCACGCATCCGAGTATATCGCCCTCGCTGATGATGGGTGCGGCTACGGATACGCAGTAGCGGTCGTCGCTCTCGACGGCGTGCAGAGGGCTGCCGCCTTCGTGGCGGAAGGCGCTCCGTGCCTCCATGATGCGCTCAACGCTTGCCGAGATGCGCTTATCCATAAGCTCGCGCCTGGCTCCGCCGGATATCGCTATGATGCTGTCGCGGTCGCACACGGCCGCGATCGCGTCGGTGGACTTATGCAGGCTCTCGCAGATCTGCGCCGCGAAATCGCTCAGCTCACCGATGGGGGAATACTTCTTGAAAATGACCTCGCCGTCCTTATCGGTGAATATCTCCAGCGGGTCGCCGCTGCTGATAACATTGTCAGTTTTCGGAGCATCGACGAGCATTTTCAGCTCTTTCGGCGGCCTGTTAGCCGATTCCTGTACAACGACCGCGTCTTCCGGCAACGCGTCAGATTCGCAAATCCCACAGCACAACAGCTCGCGTACATCGCTCTTGAGTTGGACTTCGATGGCGTCATCATAGATTGTAATGCGATCGACCAGAAGATGCAGATCGTCCTGACTGATACTGTCAGCGTTCAGAATGCGGTCAAAAACCTCGATGACCGTCTTTGCCGTGCGATTTGCCTGAATGACCGTGTTGCGCTTATCCCCGCTCATGCGAAGCTGATTTTTCACCCCGGCGATCTGACTGACAAGGTCATGCTCCAGCGCGTCATAGGTTTCCTCAATGATGTCCGTGTTGTCGGGATCACGCAGGCAGTCCCGGAGCTTTTGCGCCTTGACCGCTTTCAGCTCCTTCTGGAGCCGTGCGAGCTGATCCTCAAGGCTGACGGAGGTGTCTTTTGTTTCGGTGAGCAGTGCTTCTTCCTCGGTGATGGATTTTTGCAGGTAGTCCATCATCCCGGCGGCATTGTCGCGCACCTGCCGGATGGCGTGCTTGACGGCGGAATCGAGGCAGGAAACTTTCGTGTGATGGCTGGTGCAGCCGGAAAGTCCCCGCCGATGATACGCCCCGCAGACATAGGCAGGCCGCAGATCGGCTCGGCTCATGGAAAACATCGGACTGCCGCAGCTCCCGCAGTACAGCAGTCCGGAATAGGCGTTTTCGTATTTTTTAACACCGCGGTAGTTGGAGCGGGTGCGCTGTGTGCGAAGCTCACGGGTGATGGCGAAAGTGCGTGCGTCCACAATGGCCTCGTGGTTGTTCTCAAAGACCCGGTGTTCGGATTCGTCCTTTTTGACATCCGCACCGTTGATGGTCTTGCGGGCGTACTTGCCCTGCCGGAGCGTACCAATATAGAAATCGTTATCGAGGATGCCCTGCACGGTGACGATACTCCATGTGTCGCGGGCTTGGAGCTTGGTGTCCTCGCCCTTCGACTTTTTCCATGCGATCTCATTCATGCGCGGCGTGGGGATGTGCTGATCGGTCAGCCAGTTTGCAATGCGTTTATAGCCCCAGCCGGAGTTGTAGAGTTCAAACACTTTCCGCACGATCTCTGCCGCCGGCCCGTCCACCTCAAACGCCATCGTCTTGGAATTCGTGATGCGGTAGCCGTAGGGAACAGAGCAGATCCACTTGCCGTCCGCCTGCCTGCGCTTGATGACGCTGCGCACCTTCTTGGAGGTGTCTGTGACGGGCATTTCGTTCATGAAAAAGTATATCTGAATACGGAGCCAATCGTCGTTGGTAGGGTAGTCAATGCTGTCACCGATGGCGATGATGCGTATTCCCGCGTCGCGAAGCGTTTCAAGCTCCACAAGGCCGTAGCTGTTGCGGCGGGAAAAACGAGACAGATCTTTGACGATGAGAATGTCATACTTGTGCGAGAGCATCTTGGAACGCATGACCTGGTACTGCTCGCGCTGAGAGAAGGTGTAGCCGGAGCGGTCACGGTCAATGTACAGATCAAGCGTACTGCCGGGGAAATACTCCCGGACATAGTCCTCAATGATGGCTTTTTGATTTTCGATGGAAGTGTTGTCCCGGTCTTCCTCGAGGTCAACGGAAATTCGCGTGTAGCCGCAGATGGAAAAAGTCTCTTTCATAGTCGTTTCACCTCGCTCCATGTTGGCATACTTTCGGGATGATATCAAGTAAAAAAAGCTGGAAATCCGGGGACTTTTTGCCTTACTGCGCGGCAGCCGGACGGTTCATTTTTCGTCTTGTGTGGCACAGCAGAGCGGCGGTGTTTTCCTGTAAATTGCCGTCGCCGGAGCGGTAGATGACAGGCTGATACTTCATGCTCTTATACTGTGCAATAACCGGGTGGAGCGCCTCCATGACAGCCGCATCGTCGTTTTCCTCTGCCGACAGCCAGATGGCAAGCAGCCTCTCTTTTTCATCGGTGTATATTCTCATATTGCCTCCTTGGGAATGTGTTTCTTCTATTATTTCCTGCATTTTCCGTGAATAAACAAAGACCGTCCTTCCCGGAGGGGAGGGGCGGTCATGATCTCTACAGCTTTCGCCTTCGGACAACGGCGCGGAGTGTTGTGTAAATTATCGGGAATTCAAGAGCTGGTATACCCCAGCTTTTCAAGCATTCATGTAGAACTGTTTTATGTCCGTCCACTCACGCTGGAAGAGCTCAAGCAGCTTTTCTTGAGTCTTCGGAGCGGCATCTTTGTAGTATTCCGAAAAAATGTACATAAAGTCAATGCATTCTGCAATGTCATTCTGGGGAACACCATTGATGCAGCCGATAACATTCATAGGCGCAGTGCACCACAGAAAAATGGTTACGGGCTTGTTCTTGCTGTTTGTGTTTGCACCGCTGACTTCGATTTCATAGCCGTTGCCGAAATTGCGGTAGATTACATATTCAAAGTCGATTATTACGACTTCGTATTCGTCTCCGAGGAACTTGCATAAATCCTTTATGTGCCTTGTTGCAGGTTTAATTTTCATGAGTGTTTTCCTCCTTATTTAATCCTTTACAAAATTTCATCGCTTCGATTAAGCTCTCAAAATAAAGCTCCTTGTCCATGAACTGAACAAGCCAGCGAAGCGGGGTGTTGTCGCTCTTGCGAATTAGCAGAGCGGGCGTTTTGGTTTTTGTCATAAAATCCTCCTTGTGTCACAGGTGTCAGGCAATCCTGACAGTGTCAGCGCACGAAAAATGCTGCGCTGTCAATGAAAAGCAGCCCGAGGCTGACAGAACTGACAGTTTCCCGGGCTGCACTGTTTATTCTTTTTTTGCTTTTTACTTCAATTTTCCACAGAGTTTAAAAATACTGTCAGAACTGTCAGGAAATGCTCCGAAAGCATTGGTACGCCGTGAGTTTCAGCATACTGACAGTGTCAGCCAATCCTGACAGCTATGACAGAAAATCAATGCCGTAGATGCAGGCATACTCCTGCTTTGCATCAAGTGACAGTGTGTAACCGCACCAATATGTGCCCTTGTCGGTGTGCATTGTCAGCTCGGAGTAGCTCTTGCCGAGATACTCGCACAGCGTATCGCGGAAGACCTTTGCGGTCTCGGCGTAGCCATGGTTGTTATCAACACACCATGCCTTATAAACCTCATAAAGCTTTGAGGCGGTACAGTTGTCCTTCTGCCTGTTTAAGCGAGGCACCATACATTCATGGAAAAAAGCCAGAACCGTGTTGTTGTCTTTCATATACTCCGACCTTGCCTGCGTTACGCAGTCGGGCTCAGTGAAGCTGTAGCCGTTTTTTATGACATCCAGCAGGGCAATAACGCACTTATGTACTATGCCCTCACGCTCAGCGTACATTTTGTCGAGCAGCAGTTTATCCTGCTTGTCCTTCGCAATGACATTGTTGCACTCCACGATAATGATACGGTCGTAAACCCACTGCCCGTTATCACCGCCAAATTTAGGCAGCCTGTTCATGCAGAACCACAGAAGTCCCGAGTAGGTATACTCGAAGCCCTGCTGGCCCTTGAACTCGGCGAAAATACTGTCACCGCCTGTGATTCTCTTGAAGCACTCGAGCTCATCGACGGTCATAAAGCGCATATCGGACGAACCTGCAAGCCTTGTGCCGTAGATTGCACCCGTGCCGAAGCGGGCTTCAATTTCGCCGAGGTCGATGCCTGTGAAGTTTCCCCTGCCGAGAAGCTTTTCCGTCAGCGCCTTGAGCTGACTTTTGCCGCTGTCGCCTTTGCCGACTAAAAACAGCGCCTTCTTCATTCGGTAGCCCTTGACATTAGAAAGGCACGCGCCCATGAACTCTAACAGAAGCTTCTGCACGTCTTTGTTGCCATCCGTCAGCGTTTCAAGATAGTTGTCAAAAACGGGCGTCGGGGACGGCGTATCGTTCCAACGGCACGGTATCTGAATGGTGGAAAGCACCTGCGGCGTGTGGGGCTTGAGAACGAGAGCCTCGCCTGAAATGTCCAGCAGACCGTTTTCAAAGTTGATGACACCCTCGTCGGCGTTAAGACTGTCCTGTGAGATGTAGTCGAGGTCGGTGGTAATGAGCCCGTAGACCTCGTTGAGTGTGCGCATCGTAACAAATGTTTCATTAAAATCGGCAATGAACTTTTTGATTGCACCCTTGAGCATCTCAGGAGCATACAGGCGGTAACAGCCGTTTTCGTAGACATAGACCTGCATGGCCTGACGGCCGCTGTCGCGTACGAGTATGTATGGCAGGTTCTCGCGCACATGCTTTGCCAGCAGCGGCACCGAAACATGAAGATTGCCGCCCTTGTCTTCATAGACGAAGTCGGGCAGGGCGGATTCCTCCTCGTATCGCTCAAGCGCCATACGGAGTGTCGCTTCGCGGTAATCGCGCCGCTCCCATTTGTCGCGGTGCAGTGCCGATGCGCGAAACAGCCTGTCCATCTCGGCAGCATCACCCTTGGTTTCCTTCGCAAGCATAATGCACAGCGCAAGGTCAGCTTCCGAGTGTGAAACGTAGCCCGAAATATCTCCGAGCTTATATAGCTGCGTGAACTTGTCCGTCGCCGCAGGCTTTGCAGGAGCGGGCTTTTCCTCACGGCGCATATCCTTTTCCAGCGTCTGCAATATTGCCTCGGTGCAGTCGGCGGGTGCCTTATCAGCAACAACATCGCCTGTAAAAACTGCAAAGCGGTTTGTGAGACCGCCGATATAAAGCTCTAAGTCATTGCCAGGGTTTTTAGTGTAAAAACGTCTGTCAAGCCTGAGTCTTCCGTCTATCTTTTCCGTAGGCAGACGGAAAAAATCGCATTTGCCGTAGAGATGCAATCCCGATCCGCTCTGAGAGTATTCGGTGTAAGTATCAAAGCGGTGCAGAATCTTCTGTACGAAGGGGTCGTCAAGCTCCTTATGGTCAATGTCTAAAAAGAACCAGCCCCGAGGGATTACAAAGCCCACGCCCGAATAGCCGCGCTTTTGCGCTGCCGCAGATGCTTCTTCGTATGTAACCCAAGTGTCGCGATACTCGTCATTGGTGCCCGTTTTGCCTCCTGCGGCAGAACAGGGCACCTTTGTCATACGTCCGTTTTTCTCAATTTTGTTCCAGCATACCCAGATCGGCATCGCCTTTAATTCACTGAGATTGTCCATTTTGATTCACCTCCATTCCGGGCATGTTGCCCCTCATAATACGGAGATTTGGGAGCCGTTTTGTGGGGGTATTGTCACAGAAAATTTCGTACTTTTTTCTTTGCGGCATTGATGGACTCTGCAATGCTGGAAAAATCCTTGCCCTCCAAAGCCGCAATCTCGCGCAATGACATACCATCGGCGTACAGGATCAGCCTGCGAAACTGTGTGTCGGACAAAACCTCCATGGCCTTCCACAGAGCCATATCCCGCTCCTTGCGCAGGAGGATTTGCTCCGGTGTCTCACGGTAGGCAAAGGCTTCACCCTCGTAATCCATGGCATCCATATGAAATTCGCAATGGTCGCGCTCTCTTCGGTCGGCGTTACCTGTGACACGCTTATCCTCCCTGAGAAACTCGGCAACCTCCTCGGTGACCTCCACCATGATGGGCTTACCATCCGCAGTGTAATCGTACTTAATAAACATTTTCCCGGCCTTTCCGCCTGAGCGGTAGAGCCGGGATTTCCTGAAAGAATGCCTGTTACGCGATTTTGGGCGCACTTATTCAGGGGCACATACTTTTTCCCTCCGAAATCGGAGCTTTCAGTATGTATCCCGGCCCTATACGTAATCAGGCTTTCGATATTTTTGAATTTGTTCTTGTGAACAGCTTCAAAATAACATATACTGTTACATGTACGCTAAGTGTAACTGTAACGCTATCTGTAACGGAGGCCGGGAAAGTGTCTTGGGATTTGCTATATGAATGGCAGCCATCGGCTGACCATACGGCATCGATCATGGGTGCCGGCGAGATCGGCGGGATACCGGAGCTCGTATATAAGCCGATTCGGTTTAAGGAATATACATGTGAGCCATATAATCTTCAAACGTAGATAAAACCGAAAATCGCCGACAGCGACTCGTTTATGACCGAGCTCGATGCCGACGATGATTATGAATTTTTCACGGGGAAAACGATTTTTTGCGCCCTGTATAATCTTGGGAAGTACCTCAATGATGAGCGTGTCGATATAGGCGATCCGGTGGAGCGCATTGTGGAGTTTTGCACGGAGTATGTACATCCGTATTTTGTTGACGAGCTGGACGACTTAATAGATCAGGACGGATTTGGGGCGTATTCCATGCTGGAAAAGCAGGCGGCCTTCCGTGCAAATCAGTTCCTGCAAGACCTCGGCAGATTGTATAAAAGAAATGAATATCAGTCTGGATGCCATCGTATTTCCCGATACGGCGACTGCTACGGTATCAAAAACCGTTACAGATTTCTTTGCAGGAAAGAGTGAAGCTGAAATACAGAAGTACATTTCCATATGCCGGCAGGCAGATGCATTTAAGACTGACAAGAAAAAAGGCGACTGTTCGGAATATCCGACAGCCGCCTTTTGCTTGTATGGAATTATATTTTACCCTGTTGTTTTGCTAAGCCTGTTCTCTTTGACGAGCCTTATGTTACTTCATGTCGCGGTACATGAAGAGTACCACCGCCCAGCGCGTGCAGGTGGCGTTGGGACGGAAAGTGTCGTCATTGTAGCCCGTGGTGATGCCCTTTTCAACAGCCCAGGCGACCGCAGTGCGGAACGGCGACGCGATGTCCGACGCATCTCGGAAGCCGCTGATGCTGCCCGTGGTCGAGGGCTTGCCCTCGTAACGCCAGAGGAAGGTCACGAACTGCGCTCTCGTTACGCTGTCGTTGGGTCGGAAGGTGCCGTCATTGTAGCCGGTGGTGATTCCCTTTTCAACAGCCCAGGCAACTGCTTTCCGATAAGGCGATGCGATGGAGGAGGCATCATTGAACATACTTGTATCGCCCGTGGGCTCGGGGCAG
>OLSB01000726.1_pt1 | contig 37040 bp, 47 predicted proteins | sample 1672071 | NCBI WGS metagenome assembly OLSB01 (sample SAMEA3136642, study PRJEB25190) | human gut metagenome | biome: human gut; feature: human-associated habitat; material: faeces | place: Austria | collected 2013 | reverse complement strand
GACCTATGGGACATGGTTCTATGTACCACAGAAGACCAGGTTCAATGGGATCTACATCAACACCAGGAAGAGTTTACAAAGGTAAAAACCTTCCAGGACATATGGGTGTAGAGACAGTAACAGTTCAAAATCTAGAAGTAATTAGAGTAGATTTAGACAAAAACGTAATCTTAGTAAAAGGTAGTGTTCCAGGAAACAAAGGCGCTATACTAAAAATAAAAGATTCTGTTAAAAGTAAATAAGAAGGGAGATAAACGAAATGCCTAAGATAGATGTATATAATATGCAAGGTAAAAAAGTTAGTGATATAGAGCTTAATGAGAACATTTTCGGTATTAAACCAAATGAAAAAGTTGTTCATACAGCATTAGTAAACTATATGGCTAATCAAAGACAAGGAACAGCAAACACAAAAACAAGAGCAGAGGTTTCTGGTGGTGGAAGAAAACCATGGAAACAAAAAGGAACAGGTAGAGCAAGACAAGGAAGTATAAGAGCACCACAATGGTTTAAAGGTGGTATAGCTTTAGGACCAAAGCCTAGAGATTACAGATACACAATAAATAAGAAAGAAAGAAGATTAGCTATAAAATCTGTATTAAGTTCTAAAGTATTAGAAAACAACTTAGTTGTTGTTGATAAATTAGAATTAGATGAAATTAAAACAAAGAATATGGTAAACGTATTAGAAAACTTAAAAGTAGAAGGGAAAACTCTAATCATATTACCAGAAAAAAATCTAAATGTACAAAAATCAGCAAAAAATATAGAAGGTGTAAAAACCGGATTAGTTAACACAATAAATGTTTATGATTTATTAAAATACAATAAATTAATATTAACAGTAGATAGTGTTAAATCTTTAGAGGAGGTGTATGCTTAAGTTATGAAACCAGAAGATATTATTAAAAGACCAATAATCACAGAAAAAAGTAATATGGATATGCAAGCAGGTAAGTATACCTTCGAAGTAGCAAAGAATGCTACAAAAATACAAATAGCAGATGCAGTACAAAAGTTATTTGATGTAAAAGTATTAAATGTAAACACAATTAGTGTAAAAGGAAAGATGAAAAGAGTTGGAGCACATGAAGGCAAAAGACCAGATTGGAAGAAAGCAATAGTTACTATTGACACAAATCCAACAGAAAAATCTTACTTAACTAAAGGTGGAAAAGAAGTAAAAATAAGCAAAAAATACAAAGACTCAATAGATGAGTTTATGGGTGCTTAAATTTATCCAGAAAAAACTGGGATAATAAATAAATATCTGCAAGTGTAGAGCAGGAAAAAATCTACACATAAAGACTAAATTAATTAAACAAGTAAAAGATAAAATTTTTACATTGTTAGGAGGAGAAAAAAATGGGAATTAAACACTTTAGAGCTTATACACCATCAAGAAGAAATATGACTGTTTCTTCATTTGATGAGATAACAAAAAAAGCGCCAGAAAAATCTTTACTTGCAAAGAAAAAGAAAAATGCAGGTAGAAACTCATACGGAAGAATTACAGTAAGACATCAAGGTGGAGGAAACAGACAAAAATATAGAATAATTGATTTTAAACGTCAAAAAGATGATATGCCAGCAACAGTAATTGGTATAGAATATGATCCAAACAGAACAAGTAATATAGCTTTAATTCAATATGAAGATGGAGAAAAAGCATATATATTAGCACCTCTTGGATTAAAAGATGGAGACAAAGTTGTTTCTGGAAAAAATGTTGATATTAAACCAGGAAACTGTATGCCAATTGAAAACATTCCAGTAGGTACTTTAATTCATAATATAGAATTAAATCCAGGTCAAGGTGGAAAAATGGTTAAAGCAGCTGGTGGAGAAGCACAACTTATGGCAAAAGAAGGAGCTTATGCACATGTAAGATTACCATCTGGAGAGATGAGACTTGTACTTGCAAGATGTAGAGCAACAATCGGAACAATCGGAAATACTGATAATAGCAATATTAAATTAGGTAAAGCCGGAAGGAAAAGACATATGGGTATTAGACCAACAGTTAGAGGTGCAGTAATGAACCCAGTAGATCACCCTCATGGTGGTGGTGAAGGTAAAGCACCAGTTGGACACGCAGGACCACTTACTCCTTGGGGTAAACCAGCATTAGGATATAAGACAAGAAAGAAGAATAAAGCTTCAAACAAATTTATAGTAAAACGTAGAAAATAAAAATTAAAATCAATAAAGGAGGAAATTATAAATGTCAAGATCTAGTAAAAAGGCACCATTTATAGAGCCTAAACTTTTGAAAAGAGTAGAAGCTATGAATGAATCAGGAGAAAAAGCTATTCTAAAGACATGGTCTAGAGCATCAACAATATACCCACAATTAGTTGGTCATACAATAGCTGTTTATGATGGAAGAAAACATGTTCCAATCTATATAACAGAAGAAATGATAGGTCATAAATTAGGAGAATTTGCTCCAACAAGAACATTTAGAGGACATTCAGGAGACAAGAAAACTGAAATTAAGAAATAAAAATAGGAGGTAAATATCATGCCAGAAGAAAACGCTGTAGTAGAAGCTAAAGCAACATTAAGATTTGCAAGAATTTCTAGTAGAAAAGTAAAAATTGTAGCAGACTTAATTAGAGGAAAAAAAGTAGATGAAGCCCTAGCAATAGTTAAGTTTACACCAAAGGCATCATCAAAAACAATAGAGAAATTATTATTATCAGCAATAGCAAATGCTGAAAACAACCATGGTATGAATAGAGGAAACTTAATAGTTAGTGAAATCTATGCAAACCAAGGACCAACATTAAAAAGAATAAGACCAGCAGCAAAAGGATCAGCAGTAAGAATTAGAAAAAGAACAAGTCATATAACAATAAAATTAAGAGAGGCTGTATAGGCCAATAAGGAGGTAAAAAAAGCATGGGACAAAAAATGCATCCACACGGACTAAGAGTAGGTGTAATTAAAGATTGGGATTCTAAATGGTATGCAGATTCTAAAAACTTTAGTGATTACCTAGTAGAAGATCACAAAATCCGTGAGTATATTAAAAAGAAATTATTCATAAGTGGAATTTCAAAAATTGAAATTGAAAGAACACCAAAATTCGTTAAAGTTAATGTTTATACAGCAAAACCAGGCTTAGTAATAGGTAAAGGTGGAAATTTAGCTGAAACTTTAAAAAACGAATTAGCTAAAATGATAGACAAAAATGTAAATTTAAATATCGTAGAAGTAAAAGATATTGATACAAATGCTCAATTAGTAGCAGAAAATATTGCTGCACAATTAGAAAGAAGAATATCTTTCAGAAGAGCTATGAAACAATGTATGCAAAAAGCTATGAAAGCAGGTGCTTTAGGAATAAAGACTTCTGTATCAGGTAGATTAGGTGGAGCAGATATGGCAAGAACAGAATTTTATAAAGAAGGAACAATACCACTACAAACATTAAGAGCAGATATAGACTATGGATTCTATGAAGCCAATACAACTTATGGAAAAATAGGTGTTAAAGTTTGGATTTATAAAGGAGAGGTTCTTAAAGCTAAAAATAATATTGCAAAAGGAGGAGAAGAATAATGCCAGTAATGCCAAAAAGAACAAAATATAGAAAAATGCAAAAAGGTAGAAACAGAGGTAAAGCAACAAGAGGTAATGTTGTAAACGAAGGAGAATACGGATTACAAGCATTAGAAACAGGATTAATTACAGCAAACCAAATAGAAGCAGCCAGAATTGCCATGACTCGTTATATTAAAAGAGGTGGTAAAGTTTGGATTAAAATATTCCCAAATAAACCAATTAGTAAAAAACCAGCTGATACTCGTATGGGTAAAGGTAAAGGTGCAACAGAATATTGGGTAGCAGTTGTAAAACCAGGTAGAGTAATGTTTGAAATAGCTGGAATCCCAGAAGAAGTTGCAAGAGAAGCATTAAGACTTGCTGCTCATAAATTACCTATAAAAACTAAATTCTTGAAAAGAGAAAATAATCAAGAGGTGGTGGAATAGATGAAGATAGATAAAATAAGAGAAATGTCTTCACCAGACTTAGAAAAAGAATTAGGTGAATTAAAATCAGAACTATTTAAATTAAGATTTGGATTAGCAACAAACGGATTAGACAACCCAATGAAAATTAAAGAAACAAAGAAGGACATTGCAAGAATAAAAACTATTTTAAGAGAAAGAGAATTAGCAAAATAGATATATAACTCTAATAGAAAGGAGAATTTGACAAATGGAGGAAAGAAATCTACGTAAAGTTTTAGTTGGTACAGTTGTATCTAATAAAATGGATAAAACAATAGTTGTAGCAGTTGAAACAAATGTTAAACATCCAATGTATAAAAAAATCGTTAAAAGAACATATAAATTAAAAGCACATGATGAAGAAAATGTTTGCCAAGTAGGAGACATTGTAAAAGTAATGGAAACAAGACCACTTTCAAAAGATAAAAGATGGAGACTTGTTGAAGTTATAGAAAAAGCAGTAATCAAATAGTATTTACTTCGTGCAAAATAAGAACAAATTAATTATTAAGAAGGAGGAAACTTAAGATGATACAACAACAATCTAAACTAAAGGTTGCAGATAATACTGGAGCAAAAGAGATTATGTGTATTAGATGTTTAGGAGGTTCTCATAGAAAATTTGCAGGCGTTGGAGATGTTATAATTGCATCTGTAAAAAGTGCAATTCCAAACGGTATGGTTAAAAAGGGTGATGTTGTTAAAGCAGTAATTGTTAGAACAAAGAAACCAATCAGAAGACCAGATGGTTCTTATGTAAGATTTGATGAAAACGCAGCAGTTATAATTCGTGACGATGGAAATCCTAAAGGAACACGTATATTTGGGCCTATAGCAAGAGAATTAAGAGATAAAGATTATATGAAAATATTATCTCTTGCACCAGAGGTTTTATAGTCTTTAAGGGCTGATGAAAAAAAATAAATCAAGAGGTGAAAAGAATGAAAATAAGAAAAGGTGACACAGTTCAAATTTTATCTGGAAATGATAAAGGAAAAACTGGAGAAGTTTTAGAAACAATTCCAAAGACTAGCAGAATAATAGTAAAAGGAATTAATATTAGAAAAAAACACATTAAGCCTAAAAAACAAGGAGAAGAAGGCGGAATAGTACCAGTAGAATGTAGTATACATAGTAGCAAAGCAAATGTAGTTTGCCCAAAATGCGGTAAAGCAACAAGAATTGCTATGAAGGTTGAAGATGGTAAAAAAGTTCGCGTTTGTAAAAAATGTGGAGCAATAATTAAATAACTTTCGAAAGGAGGAAAATAAAAGAAAATGGAAAGATTAAGAGAACAGTATAAAAACGAGATAGTACCTGCAATGATGAAAAAATTCAATTATAAATCAGTAATGCAAGTACCAAAGTTAGAAAAAATAGTAATTAACATAGGATTAGGAGATGTAAAAGAAAATCCTAAATCACTAGATAATGCTGTAGCGGAGTTAACATTAATTACTGGTCAAAAACCAGTAATAACAAAAGCTAAAAAATCAATAGCAGCATTCAAATTAAGAGAAGGTGCAAATGTAGGTTGTAAAGTTACTTTAAGAGCAGGAAAAATGTATGATTTTGCAGATAAATTATTTAATGTTGCACTTCCAAGAGTAAGAGATTTCAGAGGACTTCCAGCAAATTCTTTTGATGGTAGAGGAAACTACTCATTAGGAATAAAAGAACAATTAATATTCCCAGAAATCGAATATGATAAGATTGATAAAACAAGAGGAATGGATATTATATTAGTTACATCAGCAAATACTGATGAAGAAGCAAAAGAATTATTAACTCTATTAGGTATGCCTTTTAGAAATTAAGATTAAAGGAGGAGAATAAACGAGATGGCTAAAAAAGCAATGATTGTAAAACAACAAAGACCTCAGAAATATAAAACTAGAGAATATAATAGATGTAAATTATGTGGAAGACCTCACGGATATATCAGAAAATATGGAATTTGCCGTATATGCTTTAGAGAATTAGCTCATAAAGGCGAGATTCCAGGCGTAAAAAAAGCAAGTTGGTAAAATTAAAAAAAGAGGTTAAAGTAAAGAAAAGGAGGAGAATAAATGAATACAACAGATCCAATAGCAGATATGTTAACAAGAATAAGAAATGCTAGTCAAGCTAAGTTCAAAACAGTTGATATTCCAGCATCGAATATAAAGAAAAACATAGCAGAAATATTATTCGAAGAAGGATATATTAAAGCTTATGAAGAGATAACTAACGAAAATCAAGGTATAATAAGAATAAGCTTAAAATATACAGAAAAAGGAAAGAAAGTAATTTCTGGTTTAAAAAGAATTAGTAAACCGGGATTAAGAATATATGCATCAAAAGAAGAACTTCCAAAAGTATTAAACGGATTAGGAATCGCATTAATTTCAACATCTAAAGGTGTTATGACAGATAAAAAAGCAAGAGAATTAGGTGTTGGGGGAGAAGTTTTAGCATATATATGGTAATTTAGAAGTTAGAGGTTAGAAGGTAGAAATTAAAGAAAGGAGATATAAAATGTCAAGAATAGGAAACAAACCAATTATAGTTCCAGATGGTGTAGAAGTTAAAGTTGATGGACAAAAAATTACTGTTAAAGGACCAAAAGGTACTTTAGAAAGAGAAGTTCATAATAACATGAAAGTTTCAGTAGATGGCAATACAATTAAAATTGAAAGACCGGATGATGAAGCATATAACAAAAGTTTACACGGTTTAACAAGAACTTTAATAAGCAATATGGTTGAAGGTGTTGTTAAGGAATATACAAAGGTATTAGAAATAAATGGTGTTGGTTACAGAGCAGTAAAACAAGGTAAAAAGCTAGTTTTAACATTAGGTTATTCACATACAATCGAAATGGAGGAACCAGCAGGAATTACTTATGAAGTTCCAAATCCAAACCAAATAATAGTAAAAGGTATTGATAAAGAACTTGTAGGAGAATGTGCAGCAGTTATAAGAACAAAGAGACCACCAGAAGTATATAGAGGAAAAGGTATCAAATATGATACAGAACATATTAGACGTAAGGAAGGTAAGACTGGTAAAAAATAAAGGAAAGGAGAAGCTTTAGAATGATTACAAAAACTAATAGAAAATTAGAAAGAACAAGAAGACATGAAAGAGTTCGTACTAAAATAAGCGGAACAGCAGAATGCCCAAGATTATGCGTATTTAGAAGCAATGCAAATATATATGCACAAATCATAGATGATGTTAAAGGTGTTACTTTAGTTCAAGCTTCTACATTAGACAAAGAAGTAAAAACAAAGAAATCTAACAAAGAAGCAGCTAAAGAAGTAGGAACATTAGTTGCAAAAAGAGCTTTAGAGAAAAAAATAGAAAATGTTGTTTATGATAGAGGTGGATATATTTACCACGGTGTAGTAAAGGAATTAGCAGAAGCTGCTAGAGAAGCAGGTTTAAAATTTTAAGTTAGAAGGTATATTTTAAATATAATTTCTAATAAATGAAAGGAGTATTAATTTTAATGGAAGAACAAGCAGTTGAATTAAAAGAGAAAGTTGTTGCTATCAATAGAGTTGCAAAAGTTGTTAAAGGTGGTAGAAATTTTAGATTTAGTGCTGTTGTTGTTGTTGGTGATGAAAACGGTCATGTTGGAATCGGAAATGGTAAAGCAGCAGAAGTACCAGATGCTATAAAAAAAGCTATCCAAGATGCTAAGAAAAATCTAATTGAAGTTCCAATAGTAGGAACAACAATACCTCACGAATATGTAGGTACATTTGGAGCAGCAAGCGTACTATTAAAACCAGGACCAGAAGGTTCAGGACTTATTGCAGGAGGTAGTGTAAGACCAATATTAGAGCTTGCAGGTTATAGAGATATAAAAACAAAAGTTATTGGAACAAACAATCCAAGAAACGTATGTTATGCAACATTAGAAGCATTAAAAAATATGTCTACAACTGAAGAAGTTGCTAAAAAAAGAGGAAAAAAATCAACAGAAATTTTATAGAAAATAAATATTTAAATAAATTTAATAGAAACGGAGGGAAACCAAATGGAATTAGGAAACATTAAAGCATCTACAGAAAAAGTAACAAGAAGAAGAGTAGGACGTGGAATGGGTTCAGGACTTGGAAAAACTTCAGGAAGAGGACATAAAGGACAAAAAGCTAGAACTGGCGGTGGAGTTAGACGTGGTTTTGAAGGTGGTCAAACACCATTATATAGAAGATTACCAAAAAGAGGATTTAAAAATATACATGCTCTAAATTATACAGAGGTAACTTTAACAATGCTTAATAAATCTACAGTTGAAGAAGTAACTGCAGAAACATTAATTAAAGATGGAATAATAAGCAAAGCAAATGACGGAATAGTTATTTTAGGAACAGGAACTTTAGATAAAAAATTGACAGTTAAAGCTAATAGATTTACAAAAACTGCAATGCAAAAAATAGAAGAAGCTAAGGGAAAGTGTGAGGTGATTTAGTTTGTTAAAAACAATTAAGAACGCCTTTAAGACACCTGAGATTAGAAAGAGACTATTATATACATTATTATTAATTGTATTATTTAGATTAGGATCACATATTTCAGTACCAGGTGTAAATACAATAGCTTTACAAGAAATAACAACAGGTGCAACAAAATCTATTACAGATTTAATAAACTTAATATCTGGTGGTGCATTTTCAAGATTTTCAATATTCGCAATGACAATAACACCATATATTACAGCATCTATCGTTATTCAATTATTAGGAATGATAATTCCTTCACTAGAACGCCTAATTAAAGAAGGTGGAGAAGAAGGAAAACAAAAAATAAATAAATATACAAAAATAGTTACTCTAATTTTAGCAGTAATAGAAGGTACAGGAATATATTTATCTTATAGCTCATCTTATGCTGCTTATGGAGTATTTGAAAATCCAAGCTTTGGAACAGGAGCATTAATAGTCCTTTCATTAGTTACAGGAACAGCACTTCTAATGTGGCTTGGAGAACAAATTACAAGCAAAGGTATTGGAAATGGTATTTCAATAATTATTTTTGTTGGTATTATATCTTCATTACCAAATGCTTTAAAAACATTATATCAATTAGCATTTACAAGTGCAGGATTCAGTACAACAGGATTATTACTAGCATTAGGAATAATCTTTGGAGCAATATTACTTGTTGCAGCAGTAGTATTCGTACAAGAAGCTGAAAGAAGAATACCTGTACAATATGCAAAAAAAGTAGTTGGAAGAAAAATGTATGGGGGACAAAATACGCATATACCATTAAAACTTGCTATGGCAGGGGTTATGCCAATAATTTTTGCTTCATCATTTATGACTTTTCCTGCTATGATTATATCAATGTTTAATAGTAACATTGCAACTGCAAAAGGATTTTGGGCAGGAGTATACAAATTTTCAATAGCAACTTCTACATCAAATGTAGGAATTGGATATTCAATAGCAAACGCTATAGTATATTTACTATTGATATTAGGATTTACATTTTTTTATACTTATGCAACATTCAATCCAGCAGAAGTGTCAAATAATATTAAGAAAAATGGCGGTTTTATACCAGGAATAAGAGCTGGGAAACCAACAACAGATTATTTATCATCAGTAATGAGTAAATTAATTTGGTTTGGTGGAATTTTCTTAAGTGTAATTGCAATACTACCGATGCTTATGAGGTTTACAAATCTTGATATTGCATTCGGAGGAACATCAATTCTTATCGTTGTAGGTGTTGCTTTAGAGACAGTACAACAATTAGAATCTAGATTAGTAATGCGTCACTATAAAGGATTTTTAGATTAAAATAAACATATTATATCTATTTGGGCAAGCTTTTCTTGCCCAATTGGAATGATATAAGATAAACCTTAAACGAAAAATTTAAATATTAATTATGCCAGCATTTATTTGCCGGCTAATTGTTCGTTGTTAAGACTTAGAAGGAGGAAAAATGTTTATTGTATTATTAGGAGCTCCAGGAAGTGGAAAAGGAACAATAAGTAAATTATTATCAGAAAAATTAAATATACCACATATTTCAACAGGTGATTTATTTAGAGATAATTTAAAAAATGAAACACCTTTAGGTAAAACTGCAAAAGAATATATTGATAAAGGAGAGCTTGTACCAGATGAAATTACTGTTAAAATGCTAGTACAAGAACTTGAAAAAAGTTCATATAGTGGGGCGATATTAGATGGTTTCCCAAGAACTGAAAAACAAGCAGAGGAGTTAGACAATTTATTATTAGCAAACAACAAAATGGTTGATATTGTTATAAATGTTGAAGTGCCTTTCGAAGAAATAGTAGATAGAATTGCAAGCAGGAGAAATTGCAAGAATTGTTCTGAAATTTATAATATTCACTATAATCCACCAAAAGTAGAAGGAATTTGTGATGCTTGTGGTGGAGAGCTTTATCAAAGAGAGGACCAAAAACCAGAAGTTGTAAACAACAGGTTAGAAGTTTATAAAAATACTTCAAGCCGATTAATAGATTATTACAAAGATAACAAAAAATTATATCAAGTGCAAGCAGGAGATTCTGCAAATAAAACATCTAGTGATGTAGCAGAAGAATTAATAAAATATATAAAAGAAAATTTTAAAAGTTAAGAGGTATTAAAGTGGTTGAAATAAAGTCAGCAAGAGAGATTGAGCTTATGAGAGAAGCTTGTAGAATTACAAAAATAACTCATGAAGAATTAGCAAAAGCACTAAAACCAGGAATAACTACTTATGAATTAGATAAAATTGCAGAAGAAGTAATTAGATCAAATGGGGGAATTCCAGCACAGAAAAATTATCCAAGTGGAGTGCGCCGGAGTACCAAATTTCCCTGCAACAATTTGTGCTTCTATAAATGATGAAGTTATTCATGGCATTCCATCTAAAAAAACTTATATAAAAGAAGGAGATGTTGTAAGCTTTGACCTAGTTGTTTTAAAAAATGGATTTCATGGAGATGCTGCAAGAACATACATAGTAGGAGAAGCTGATAGCAAAACAAAAAAATTAGTAGAAGTGACAAAGCAAGCTTTTTTTGAAGGAATAAAATTAGCCAGACCAGGAAACAGATTAGGAGATGTTTCAAACAAAATTGGTACATTTATTGAAAATAATGGCTTTTCGGTTGTAAAAGAATTTGTAGGTCATGGCATAGGAAGACAAATGCATGAAGATCCTGCAATTCCAAATTATGGGAAAGCAGGTAAAGGAATAAGATTAGAACCTGGTATGACACTTGCAATTGAGCCAATGGTTATTATGGGGAAACCGGGAATTTTAGAGCTAGAGGATGGCTGGACAATCATTACTGAAGATGGAACAAATGCTGCTCATTATGAAAATACAATTTTAATTACAGAAAATGAGCCAGAAGTGTTGACATTATAAAAAAAACAAGGTATAATATATAAGTTATTTTATGCAAAAAAATAGGAGGAATCATTTTGTCAAAAGAAGACATTATTGAAGTAGAAGGAGTAGTCGCAGAAGCGCTACCTAATGCAATATTTAAAGTTGAACTTGAAAATGGACATCAAGTGTTAGCACACATTTCAGGAAAGCTTAGAATGAATTATATTAAAATTCTTCCAGGCGATAGAGTAAAACTTGAATTATCACCATATGATTTAACAAGAGGAAGAATCACATGGAGAGCAAAATAAATAATTAATTAATAGTAAAAAATAAGTAAAATGCAAACTAATTGCAGATTACTTTTAGCAACTATAAAGTAGAGGTGAGAGGAATGAAAGTAAGACCATCAGTTAAGAAAATGTGCGAAAAATGTAAAGTAATAAAAAGAAAAGGCGTAACAAGAGTTATATGTGAAAACCCTAAACACAAACAAAGACAAGGGTAAATTTTGTTAATAACATAAATAGCGAAGCGGCTGTCTTAAAAATTATTTTTAAGATTATCCTATTTATGTCTATTATATATACAATCCAGTAGCTAGACTAATATAGCTAAAAGAAAATATTTTTAAAAGAGGTGAATTTTAAATGGCTCGTATAGCAGGAGTAGACTTGCCTAAAGAAAAAAGAGTAGAAATAGGACTTACATACATTTATGGTATAGGAAGAACAAGTTCTAACAAAATACTAAAAGAAGCTGGAGTAAATCCAGACACAAGAGTTAAAGATTTAACAGATGACCAAGAAAAAGCAATAAGAAAAGCAATGGAAAATTACAAAGTTGAAGGTGACTTAAGACGTGAAGTTGCACTTAACATCAAAAGACTTACAGAAATCAATTGTTTCAGAGGAACAAGACATAGAAAAGGATTACCTGTAAGAGGACAAAGAACAAAAACTAATGCTCGTACAAGAAAAGGACCAAGAAAATTGGTAAGCAAAAAGAGTAAATAATTAATAAAAATGAAAATGATAGGTATTTATAAAATGCCTAAAAGATTCTTCAAATATTTAAAGGAGGAAAATCTAAATGGGAAAAGAAGCAACAAAAAAAGTTACTAGAAGAAGAGATAGAAAAAACATTGAAAAAGGTGAAGCACATATTCATTCTAGTTTTAACAATACAATAGTAACAATAACAGACGAAAAAGGTAATGTTATTTCATGGGCAAGTGCTGGAGAATTAGGATTTAAAGGTTCTAGAAAAAGCACACCATTTGCAGCTGGAGAAGCAGCTTTAACAGCAGCTAAAGCTGGAATGGAACATGGTTTAAAAACTGTTGCAGTTTATGTTAAAGGACCAGGTGCTGGCCGTGAAGCTGCAATTAGATCACTTCAAACAGCAGGATTAGAAATAAGTGCAATTAAAGAAGTAACACCAATACCACATAATGGTTGTAGACCACCAAAAAGAAGAAGAGTATAAATTAAAATAAAATTTATTGAATTGAAGATAAAATTTTCAAGAAGGAGGAAATAAAATGGCAAGATATAAAGATGAACAATGTCGTATTTGCCGTAGAGAAGGGCAAAAATTGTTCTTAAAAGGATCTAGATGTTATTCAGATAAATGTAGTGTTACAAGAAGAAACTATGCGCCAGGAGATCATGGACAAAAAAATAAAAAATTATCTGAATATGGTACACAATTAAGAGAAAAACAAAAAACAAAAGCTTTTTACGGAGTAGGAGAAAAACAATTTAGAAAATATTTCGAAATGGCTGAAAATAAAAAAGGAATTACAGGTGAGCAATTACTTCAAATATTAGAAAGTAGAATAGACAATGTTGTTTACAGAGCAGGCTTTGGTGCTTCAAGAGCACAAGCAAGACAACTTGTTAATCACGGACATTTTGAAGTTAATGGTAAAAAAGTTGATATAGCATCTTACTTAGTAAAACCAGGTGATGTTATAGCAGTTAGAGAAAATAAAAAAGATAATAAAACAATCAAAGAAAATGTAGAAGCAAATCATTTAAAACCAGTGCCAGATTGGATCGAAAAAGATGATGAAAAACTACAAGCAAAAATAGTAAGACTAGCAACAAGAGAAGAAGTAGATATTCCAGTAGAAGAACATCTAATTGTAGAATTATATTCTAAATAATTAGAAATTAGGAATTAGAGATTAGAGATTAGAAATTAGAAGTTAGAAACAAATAAAATTTATGGTATATATGAAGTTTTATTATTCTAATATCTAACATCTAAAATCTAACATCTAAATTAGGAGGTAAATAATGATTGAATTTGAAAAACCAAATATTGAATGCTTAGCAATAGATGAAGAAGAAAATTATGCAAAATTTGTATGTGAACCATTAGAAAGAGGCTATGGTATGACAATAGGAAATTCGCTAAGAAGAATTTTACTATCATCACTACCAGGAGCAGCTATTACAACAGTTAAAATTGATGGTGTATTACATGAATTTTCTACAATTCCCAATGTAGTAGAAGATGTACCAGAAATTATCGTTAATTTAAAAGGCGTAAGATTTAAAATGCATGATAATACAGAAAAGCTAGTAACAATAGACTTTAAAGGCGAAGGTGAAGTTAAAGCAGGAGATATCATTACAGATTCATCGATAGAAGTATTAAATCCAAATTTACATATAGCTACTGTTGCAGAAGGTGGACACCTACATATAGATATGACTGTAGATGAAGGCCGTGGATACAATGTTGCTGAAAAAAATAAAGGAATAAGTAAAGCAGTAGATGCATTACCAATAGATTCTATTTTTACACCAGTAAAGAAAGTTAATTACTCTGTTGAAAATACTAGAGTTGGACAAATAGTAGATTATGATAAGCTAACAATAGAAGTCTGGACAGATGGAAGCTTAAAAGCTCATGAAGCAATAAGCTTAGCTGCAAAAGTAATGACAAGCCATTTAGATTTATTTGTAGATTTATCAGAAGCTGCAAAAAATACTAAAGTAATGGTAGAAAAAGAAGAATCTAAAAAAGAAAAAGTATATGAAATGCAAATTGAAGATTTAGAATTATCAGTGAGATCATATAACTGTTTAAAAAGAGCTGGTATTTCAACTGTTGAAGACCTAGCAAATAGAACAGAAGAAGATATGATGAAAGTAAGAAATCTAGGTAAAAAGTCATTAGATGAAGTAATAAATAAATTACATTCATTAGGATTAGATTTTATAAAAGAAGAAGAATAAGGTAAGGAGGAAAATAAATTGGCTGAAAATAGAAAACTTGGAAGACCAACAGACCAAAGAATGGCAATATTAAAAAACTTAACAACAGATTTACTAGTACATGGTAAAGTTGAGACAACAGAAGCAAGAGCTAAAGAAGTTAGAAGTATTGCTGAAAATTTAATTGCTTTGGCAATCAAAGAAAAAGATAATTTTGAAACAGTAGATGTAAAAGTTATAAAAGCTAAATTAGATAGCAAAGGTAATAAAGAATTAGAAAAAGTAACAAGCAAAAATGGTAAAGAATATTTAAGAGTTGTTAAAGAAGAAAAAATAGAAAAAAGACAAAAAGATATGCCATCAAGATTAAATGCTAGAAGAAAAATTATGGCAAAAACAAATAAAGTTTCAGATTCTGAAGGAAATAAAGTAGATTTACCTGCAAAATTATTTGGAGAAATAGCTCCAAAATATGCTGACAGAAAAGGTGGATACACAAGAATAATAAAATTAGGATCAAGAAGAGGAGACAATGCAGAAAAAGTTATTATAGAATTAGTGTAGTATAAGTAATTCTATAACAAGGGTCAACAAATGGCCGTCCGAGAAAAAATTAGGAGGGAAATATAATGGCAAAATGCGAAATTTGTAACAAATCAGTAAATTACGGAAACAAATTAAGTATTACTCGTTCACATATAAGCAAGAGAACATCAAGAACTTGGAAACCAAATTTAAGAACAGTAAAAGCTATGGTTGATGGACAACCAAAAAGAATTAAAGTTTGTGCTAAATGTTTACGCTCAGGAAAGGTAACAAAAGCATAATTATATTGAATAAAAAAATCATCATATAGTGATGATTTTTTTTCAAATTTTATTTTATTCTAAATATAAATTTAACTAAGCCCCTTAAACATTTTGGAACTTTTTTTACAACAATAGTCATATAAAAACACACTCCTTTAAACATTCTAACAAACAAGCCATGCAAAACCAATAGCAATAATAGCAAAACCTATAAAGAAAAGCCAACCAGTAAAAGGAAGTAAAATAACTAGTAAAATCCCGATTCCAAAACCTATTAAGCAAACTGCTAAAGTTTTTTTAAACAGATGAAGCATTATGTACCTCCCTTTAAATTTTATGTTTAGTATAGTATATTAAAAAATCAATAAAAATGTGATAAAGGATTAAGAAATGAAGAAGAATATAACAAATATTATAGAATTATTAAAACAAGAATACCCAGAAGCAACATGTAGCTTAGATTTTACTTCTCCTTGGGAGATGGCGATTGCAGTTGTTTTATCTGCACAGTGTACAGATGAAAGAGTAAACAAAATAACCCCTAATATATTTGCAAAGTATAAAACTCCAAAAGATTTTAATAATATGGATATAAAAGAGCTTGAAGGGTTAATATACTCGTGTGGATTCTATAAAAATAAAGCAAAAAATATAAAAATGTTAGCAAAAGAAGTAGAAGAAAAATATAATGGTAAATTACCGGATAACATTGATGAATTAGTAGATTTACCAGGAATAGGCAGAAAAAGTGCAAATGTAATTATGTTAGAAGCATTTAACAAACCAGTTGGAATTGCAGTAGATACTCACGCAAAAAGAGTGTCTAATAGAATAGGTTTATCAAATGAAAAAGAACCCATAAAAATAGAACAAGACCTATTAAAAATTGTTCCAAAAAAATATTTAAAAGATGTAAATCATTTATTTGTATTCCATGGTAGAAAGCTTTGTAAAGCTAAATCACCAACATGTGATGCTTGTCCTATAAACAAGTATTGCAATTATTTTAAAAAAGGAAATGTATGATAAAAGAATTTTTAAATTTTCTATTTCCTCCAGCTTGCCGGTTTCTGTGGCAAGCTAAACGAGGATTCCCTATGTAAACGATGTGAAATTAAATTAAAAGAATATAAAATATCAAATATAATAAATTATTCTGCTAAAAGCAATAATTATATTGACTATGTCATTTTTATGCTAAAATATGAAGGGATAGTAAGAGACGCAATTATTAAATATAAATTTGATGAAAAGGCATATTTATATAAAACATTTGCAAAAATAATACTAAATGATAAAAAAATATGTAGATTTTTAAAAACTTATGATATAATAATGCCAGTTCCTATGCATAAACGAAAAATGGATTTAAGAGGGTATAACCAAACAGAACTTATAGCAAGAGAAATTGCCAATATTTTGAATCTTAAAATGCCAATAGGAGCCTTAATAAAAATAAAAGATACTACAATGCAAAGTACATTAAATTTGGCGGAACGTAAAGAAAATGTAAAAGGTGTATATAAAGCTACAGACGGTAAGATTTTTGAAGGGAAAAATGTAATCATATTTGATGATATATTTACAACAGGAAATACTGCTTTAGAAGTAGCGAAAGTCATTAAAAAAGCAGGTGCTAAAAATATTATAGTACTTGCGATTGCAAAAGATTAAAAAGGAGGAAATAGTTAAGTTGGAAGAATTAGTTGAAAGCATATTAGATTATATAAGATCAGATTATACAGACTATGCTATTATGATAAACGGAGAATGGGGAAGTGGAAAAACCTATTTTTGGAATAACAAGATACGAAAACAAATAGATTCTTTAAGACTTAATGGCAAGCAATATACTACAATATATATGTCTTTATATGGTATATCAAACCTAGAAGAGATTAGTAAAAAAATATTTATAGAAACAACACAGCTTATGGATAAAAACCTAAAAAAATATATGAATGCAACAGGTCAATTATCAATACCAGAGTATGCGAAAACTGGATTAGATATGGCTAATTTATTTGGAGTAACACAAAATGGAGACAAAATAGATTATGCAAAATTTTTTTCTACAGATGATAAAGTGTTATGCTTTGATGACTTAGAGAGAGCTAATGTTGATGTTATTGATATATTAGGATATATTAACAATTTTGTCGAGCATGACCATATAAAAACTATCATAATCTGTAATGAAAAAGAGTTATCTACAAAACTAAAAAACAGCAATTTAGAGATGAAAACTTTTATTGCAACATATCTTTTAGATAAAGAAGATAATTTACTAAAAACAGATAAGCCAATGGTAGAAAAGATTAGAGACAAAATAGAATATGTTTTTGATAAAGCAAATGAATATGAGAGAATAAAGGAAAAATTAATTGGCGAAACCTTTGAATATCAGCCAGAATTTAATTATATCATTAATGGAATACTTATGAGGTATGAGAACAATCCAGATTTAATAAAATTCTTAAAAGAAAATACTAACTATATTATTACAACATTTAATCGTAGTGGAACTAGAAACTTAAGAATATTAAAACATGCATTAAATGACTTTAGTAAAATATTTGAAATGGTAAATAAAAACTATCCAAACACAAATTATAGAGTATTACAAACAATGCTTATATTTACAATTGCAATATCTTTTGAAATAAAAGCAGGTAAAATTACCAAAGACAAGTTTGTAAATATTAAAGACAACGAAGAGTATAAATCAATACTGGTATCTTCAAGAATTCTTATGGATAACAGGCAGTTTTATATAAGAGAATTTGATAATAATTATTATTATAATTTTAAAGTAGAATATCGTTTCTTTAAATTTATTGAAATGTATGTTAGAACAAGAATTTTTGATATGAAAACCTTTAAGAAAAATATGGAGGTTATAATAAATACAATAGATACAGAGAAATTACCAGGATATAAAAGACTTATTACTGAAGAATATTGGAAAATTTCAGATGATCAATTCCCAGGAGTTGTAGAAGATGTGCTTGCAAGTGTTAAAAAAGGCGAAATAGAGCTAATTGACATGGTAAAACTTTTCATATATTTTAGCTATTTTGTAGAGAAAAAATTGATTGAATATGATATAAAAACTATTAAAAATATTTTCTTCGAAGGTATGAATATTGCATCACTGAAAGGAACTTATTACCCAAATGCTAAAGAAGAATTAGATGAAATTTTGGAGGAGAAACAAAATAGTAATATCTTAGAAATAGTAAATCATTTTCATAGTATAAATGAAATGCTAAGAGATAAGATGTATAAGGAACAAGCAGAAGATTTATTTAAATGCATTCCAATGAAAATGGATAATTTCTATGAAAAATTTGATAGAGAGGCTATGAATAAACCAGTATTCAAATATTATGATATGCACCAAATGTTCCAAAGGATATCATGTGCAAGCAATGAAGACATAGTTCAAATCAAAGAGAAATTAACTGAAAGAGCAAAGAAAAATAAAGAAGTAGTAAAATTAGAAATACCTAATTTAATTAGTCTAAAACAAATAATTAATGAATATATAAAAGGTAAAGCAATTAATATAAAAATAGTAATGCTTGAAGAATTCGCAAAACAATTAGATGAAATAATTAAAGAAAATAGTTAAAATAAGGAGGAAAAAATGGAAGAATTAAAATTAGAATATTATTTTAAAGAAATGGAAGGGTTCAGATTTAAAGAGGTTTTTGAAGGTTGCATATATCCTTGGGAAGCACTTACAAATATCAAACTATTTTTACAAAGAGAAGTTGTAGAAAAAGATTTACATGTAAATAAAGCAGAAGTAGGAGAATTTTGTTCAATAAAAGGAAATTATTTTATAGATGAAGGAACAGTTATTCATCCAAATGTTACAATAGAAGGACCTGTAATGATAGGAAAAAATGTAGAAATTCAATCAGGAGCATTAATTAGACCAGGCTCAATTATTGGAGACAACTGTGTCGTAGGACATGGTTCTGAAATAAAAAATACAATAATGCAAAACAAATCTAAAGTAGCAAGTCTTGCTTTTGCAGGAGATACTATTTTAGGAAAATCAACTAGAATTGGAAGCGGAATAATACTTGCAAATAGAAGATTTGACCAAAAAAATATAGTTATTAAGATAAATGGTGAAAAAATAGATAGTGGTAGAGATTTCTTTGGAGCAATTGTTGGTGACAGCTCTCGTATAGGTGCAAATGCAGCAACACTTCCAGGAACTATGATAGGTCCATATACTTGGATTTTACCAACATTACAAGTAAGAGGTTTTATCCCAGCAGAAAAAAGGTTATATCCAAATGAAAATTATAGAATGGAAGACAATCCAAAAATAGAATTAAAATAAGGCAGATTAAAATATATGAGAAATATCAAATTAATAATAGAATATGATGGAAAAGGCTTTAATGGCTGGCAAAAACAACCTAATAAATTAAATATACAAGGAGAAATTGAAAGAGCAATAAAAGAAGTAACTGGTGAAGAAGTAGAACTTAATGCTTCAGGTAGGACAGATGCTGGGGTTCATGCAATTTCACAGGTTGCAAATTTTAAAACTCAAAGTAATATTGATATAAACAAAATTCCAATTGCTTTAAATTCAAAATTAAAAAAGAGTATTATTATAAAGAAGGCAGAAGAAGTAGATTTAAATTTTCATGCAAGATATAATGCAAAAGGAAAAAAATATAGATACATAATCAATAATTCCTTAGTAGGTTCTGCAATATATAGAGATTTAGAATATAATTTCCCAATAAAGCTAGATGTAGAAAAGATGAAGCATGCAGCAAAATATTTTGAAGGGGAGCACGACTTTAAAGCTTTTAGATCAAGTGGTACAAGCAATAAAAATTCAGTAAGAGAAATATACAAGGTAGAAATAAAAGAAGAAAATGAAAGAATAATATTAGAATTTACCGGAAATGGTTTCTTATATAATATGGTAAGAATAATGGTTGGAACTCTTATGGATGTTGGACTAGGAAAAATTAAGCCGGAGAGTATTAAAGATATAATAGACTCAAAAGAGCGTACAAAAGCAGGTAAAACTGCACCAGCACAAGGCTTATACTTAGTAGAAGTATATTACTAAAATTTGTATAAAAACTCCTATACTTGGAAAAAATACTAAAAATGACTTTTTTCAAGTACTAGGAGGTTTTTTATTTGAAAAAACAAGCAAATAAAATATTGAATATAAAAGGAGTTGTTTTGGATAATGAACAACTTCAAAATTATATGGAAAAAAATGCGATAAATGATAATATAAATCCTAAATCAAATATGAATACTTATCCAATATATAGAGTATTAGAAAACTTTAAATTTATAGAAAAAACATATAATTTGTTAACAGAAGCGATAAAGCAAGAAATTGATATATATCCTGCAGGAGAGTGGCTTTTAGACAATTTCTATATTGTTGATGAAACAGTTAAAAAAGTTTCTAAAGAGATTGGAATAAAAAGATATAAAGCTTTACCAGGTATAGCAGAAGGAAACTACAAAGGCTTTGCGAGAATTTATGTAATTGCAGCAGAAATTGTAGCATATACAGATTGCAAAATAACAGAAGATACTTTAAACTTAGCATTAACAGCATATCAAAGAAGAAGAAATTTAAGCATGGAGGAAATTTGGAATTTATCCACTTTTTTACAAATTGCAATAATAGAATATATAAGAGGGATATGTGAAAAAATATATTCTTCACAAATGCAAAAATACAGAGTAGAAAGCATAGTAGAAAGGTTAGTAGAAAAGAAAACTTTAGACAAACAAAGATTTAAAAATAAGCAAGATAACTATAAAAGTCAGATAAATAATATTTCTATGAAGTTTCCATTTATTGAATATATGTCGTTCAAGTTAAAAAAATATGGAAAGCAAGGGATTCCATATTTAAATATATTAGAAGAACAAGTAAATAAAATGGGAATGACAGTGTCAGAGGTAATAAAAAAAGAACATTACGACATAGCTTTACGGGAAAGTCCTAATGGGTAATTCTATAACAAGTATAAGAGAAATTTCAAGAATAAATTTTTTAAAGCTATTTGAAGAGATAAATGGTGTAGAAGAAATTTTAAAAAGTGACCCAGCAGGAATATACTCTAATATGGATTATCAAACAAAGGAATATTACAGAAATAAAGTAAAAGAACTAGCAAACAAAACAAAAATTTCGGAAAATTATGTAGCTAAAAAAGCTTTGAAATTATGCGAAGATAAGCAAGACAAAAAAGCACATATTGGATATTATTTAATAGGAGATGGGTACTTACAACTATTAAAAGAACTAAATATAAAAACAAAACATTTGAAAACTAATGAAGAAAAGGCAAATTTATATATTAATTCTGTTTTTGTAGTTAGTTTTATTTTTAGCCTATTTTTAGGAGTAAGTATTTATTATCAATTTAAAAGCCTAGTAATTGCAATACTTACAGTTCTTTTAAGTTATATACCAATATCAGAAATATATGTGCAAATTTTAAATTATATATTAGTAAAAAGTGTAAAACCAAAGTTGATTCCGAAAATGGAGCTAAATTCTAATGTGCCAGAGAATTTATCTACTATGGTGGTAATACCAACAATAATAAACAGCAGAGAAAAAGTACAAGACTTAATGAAGAAAATGGAGGTATATTATTTAGCAAATAAAAGTGAAAACATATATTTTACCTTACTTGGAGATTGCACTTCTTCCAAAAATAAAATAGAAGACTTTGATGAAGAAGTTATAGAAGAAGGTATAAAAGAATGTTTACGCTTAAACAAAAAATATGCAAATGGAATAAAAGACAAATTCTATTTTGCATATAGAAATAGAACCTGGAATGCAGGAGAGGGCTGCTATTTAGGTTGGGAAAGAAAAAGGGGATTGCTCTCAGAATTTAATGAATTTCTATTAAAAGGAATAGATAAATTTAAAGTAAATACTATCAAAGAAAAGCTAAATATAAAATATATAATAACACTTGATTCTGATACAAATTTAATAGTAAACTCTGCTTTTAAACTAATTGGTGCAATGACACATATTTTAAATAGACCTGTAATAAACGAAAGAAGAAATCTAGTAGTAGAGGGACATGGAATAATACAGCCACGAGTAGGAATAGATTTAGAAGCAAGTAGAAAAAGTTTGTTTACAAAAATATATGCAGGACAAGGTGGAACAGATGTATATACAAATGCTATATCAGATGTATACCAAGACAATTTTGATGAAGGGATATTCACTGGTAAAGGTATATACGATTTAGAAGTTTTTTATAAAGTGTTAAATGACGAAATCCCTAAAAACACAGTGCTTAGCCATGATTTGTTAGAGGGAAATTACCTAAGATGTGGACTTGCAACAGATATATTATTAATAGATGGATACCCTGCAAAATATAATAGTTATATTACAAGATTAGCAAGATGGGTTAGAGGAGATTGGCAGTTATTACCTTGGTTAAGTAAAACTATAACAATAAAAAATGAAACTAAAAAAAGGAATCCATTAAACAAACTTTCAAAATTTAAAATATTAGATAATTTAAGAAGAAGTTTAACTGAAGTTCTTGCAACGATAGCATTAATTTTAGTATTACTTGTAAAAATAATATTAAATAAAAATATGTATAGTTTATTTTTTGTAGCACTTACAGCTGTGCTTATGCCAACTATTTTAGATTTATTAAATTATATAATATTTAAAAAAACGCCAGATCCTAATTTCATTTCAGCACATAAAAATATGACTAAAGTTATAAATGTCATTAAGGCAAGTATAATAAGAGGGATATTAGAAATAGCTGTTCTTCCATATAAGACATATATATTATCATCATCGATTATAAAAACAATTTATAGATTAAAAGTTTCAAAACAAAATCTATTAGAATGGATGACTGCTGAAGAAGCAGAAAAACAGAGTAAGAAAGATTTATTATCATATTATAAAAACATGATAATAAATCCTATAGTTGGTGCATTATTAATACTATTTGGAATTCTTATAAAAAATTATATGTTTTTGCTTTTTGGTATTTTGTTTACAATTGCTCCATATTGTGTATGGTATATAAGCAGAGAAATTAAAGAAAAAAAAGCACTAGAGATGATAGATAACAAGGATAAAGAATATATTTTAGAGGTAGGAAAAAGAACATGGCAATTCTTTAAAGATAATTTAAATGAAAAAAATAACTTTCTAATGCCAGACAATATTCAAGAAGATAGAAAAGAAAGAGTAGCAAATAGGACTTCTCCAACAAATATTGGCCTTAGCTTATTGGCTGTAATATCTGCTTATGATTTAGGATATTCAGAGCTATCGGAGACAATGAATTTAATTACAAAAATGCTAAAAACAATTGAAAAACTTCCAAAATGGAATGGACACTTATATAACTGGTATAATACTTTAAATTTAGAGCCACTTAATCCTAAATATATATCAACAGTAGATAGTGGAAATTTTGTAGGATATTTATACACTTTAAAAACATTTTTAATAAAAAACAATGCTGAAGAATTTCTAATCGAATTGGTCACAAAGCTTATAGTAGATACAAATTTTACAGTCCTATATGATGACAAAAAAAGATTATTTTCAATCGGCTTTAATATTGATGAAAATAAGCAAACAGATTCGTATTATGATTTATTAGCTTCAGAAGCAAGACAGGCAAGTTTAATTGCTATTGCAAAAAAAGATGTGGATGTAAAACATTGGAATGGATTAAGTAGAACTCTAACTAGTTTAAATAAATACAAAGGGTTAATATCATGGTCGGGAACTGCATTTGAGTACTTAATGCCAAATGTAAATATAAAAAGATATGAAGGAAGCTTGCTTGATGAATCTTGCAGATTTATGATTATGAGCCAAAAAGAATATGCTAAAAAATTACGGTATCCCTTGGGGGATATCAGAAGCAGCATTTAACTTGAAAGATTTAAATTATAATTATCAATATAAAGCTTTTGGGGTGCCTTGGTTAGGATTAAAAAGAGGTTTAGAAGAAGATATGGTGGTATCGCCATATTCTGTAGCACTTAGTTTGCAATATGAGCCTGCAGAAGCAATTTCAAATTTACGAGAATTAGAAAAACAAGACATGTATAGTCAATATGGATTTTATGAATCGATTGATTATACAGCAGAAAGGTTAGATTATGGAAAAATATGTGAGCCTGTAAAAACATATATGGCACATCATCAAGGTTTAATACTACTCTCAATAAATAATTTAATAAATGATGATATTTTAGTAAAACGATTTTCTTTTAATCCAGAAATAGAGGCAGTAGATATATTATTACAAGAAAGAATGCCAGAAAAGGCAATTATAACAAAAGAGAAAAAAGAAAAAGTAGAAAAAATAAAGATAAAAGACTATGAGAGTTATTCGAAAAAGACTTATACAAAAATAGAAACACGCTTAAAGACTGTAAATGTTATATCAAATGGGAAATATACTGTTGTATCAACATTAGAAGGAGAAAATTATAGTAAGTTCGAAAATATCTTAATAAACAGATTTAAAGAGACTTCAGAAGGAAAACAAGGGATATTTTTCTATATAAAAAACTTAAGCTTTAACAATATATGGAGCACCGTTCCAGAAAAAAATGAAAACAACAGAATAACTTTTGAACCTAGTAAAACTAAATATGTAAAGACAGTAGGAAACATAGAAACTGATGAAGAAATAACAGTTGCACCGGATGAAGCAGTTGAAATAAGAAGATTAAAATTAAAAAATATTGGGTTAAATTTTGAAACATTAGAAGTAACCAGCTATTTTGAACCTGTGCTATCAAGGGCAGAGCAAGACTATGCACATCCTGCATTTAATAATTTATTTCTGAATTTTGAAAAATTAGATATTGGTGCAATTCTTGTAAAAAGAAATAAAAGAGGTTCATCACAAAAAGAGTATTACTTAGGAGCAAGCTTTTTTACAGAAAGCGAAACAATAGGAGATTTAGAATATGAAATAGAAAAAGAAAGATTTATAGGGAAACAAAATAACAAAATTCCAGATATGATAAAATATTCTAAACCATATTCAAAAAATAGTGGAATGGTGACAGACCCAGTTATTGCAATGAAAAGGACAATTAAACTATCACCTGGAGAAACAGTTTCTTTAGACTTAATACTTGCAGTAGATGAGCAAAAGGACAAGGTAATAGACAATTTAAATAAATATCAAAATACTAATGTTATAACGAAAACCTTTGAACTAGCGAAAGCGAAGGTAGAGGCAGAAAATATATATTTAGGAGTAAAAGGGAAAAACATAGAAACTTATCAAAAAATGCTAGGATATTTATTATTCCAAAATCCAACAAACAACGAAAAATTAAAAGCTTTACCAAAAAGAATATATTCACAGTCAGAGCTTTGGAAATTTGGAATATCAGGAGATTTACCAATACTACTTGCAAAAATAAAAGATGCAAATGATGTATATATAATTTCTGAAATCTTAAAAGCTTATGAATTTTTTAGAACAAAAAATATCAAAATTGATTTAGTTATATTAAATGAAGAAACCAATTCATATGACTACTATATTAAATTTGAAATAGAAAATGCAATACAAAACAGGCAAATAGGATATTTAAAAAACCAATTTGGTGGAATATTTATTATAAATCAAAAAGAGTTAAAACAAGAAGATATAGATGTTTTAAACTTTAGAGCAAATCTAATTATAGATAGCTCTAGAGGAAGTATTGAAGCAGGACTTAGAGATTTAGAAGAAGAATATTTAGCGAAAACAAGAGAAATAGAAGAGGAAAAACCAAATATTGTATTAGAAGGAGAACCTTTAAATGAAGATCTTTTAAATTTAAAATACTATAATGAATATGGAGGCTTTTCAGAAGATGGTTTTGAATATAAAATGAAGTTTAATAACAACTTAAGTTTACCTACAGTATGGAGTGATATACTTGCAAATCCTAATTTTGGGACACTTATAACTCAAAATTTAGGTGGGTTTACTTGGTGCAACAATAGTAGATTAAATAGATTATCTAGTTGGTGTAATAATCCAATACAAGATATGCCATCTGAAATAATTTATTTTAAAAATGCAAAAACAGGCTTAAAATGGAGCTTATCTCAAAACTTAAATGAGGAACCCCAAGAATTTATAGCAACTTATGGATTTGGATATACTATATTTAAAACTGTAAAAGATGGAATAAACCAAACTGTGGAAACCTTTGTACCATTAGAAGATAAAATAAAAGTAAATATTGTTACTCTGCAAAACGTGGCAGTAGAAACGAAGAAAATAAAGATTATCTATTATATCAAGCCTGTTTTAGGTGAAGATGAAATTCAGACAAATCAATATATAGATGTAAAAAAAGATGGCAATGTAGTTATTATAAAAAATTTATATAAAAATGACTTTAAAGAAAATATTGCATATATAAGTAGTAGTAAAGAATTAGAATCATTTACTGGTAAAAAGCGTTTAGTAATGCAAAATGGGAATATAGTTTTTGATAATATGGACAATAAAAGTGGATTAGGAGAAACTTCATGTGCTGCAATAGAAATTTCGTTAGAATTAAAGCCATTTGAAACAAAGGAAATTATTTTAAATTTTGGATCTGAAAATAGTATATTAGATGTAAAAAATATGGCATATAAATATTCAAAAATATCAAATTGCAAGGAAGAACTTAAAAAAGTCAAAAACTATTGGTATGAAATGCTTACAACAATAGATGTAAAAACACCTTTAGAATCAATGAATTTAATGCTAAATGGTTGGGCAAATTATCAAACAATAGTCTCGAGACTATGGAGCAGAACAGGTTTTTATCAATCAGGAGGAGCAATAGGTTTTAGAGACCAATTGCAAGATACTTTAGGAATAAAATATGTAGATTGTAATATGATGAAAACACAAATTATAAAACATGCAAGACATCAATTTATAGAAGGAGATGTCCTTCATTGGTGGCACGAGGAAACAAAAAAAGGTATAAGAACAAGGTTTTCTGATGACCTATTATGGATGTGCTATGTAGTTTGGGAATATATAGATTATACGGGAGATTATCAAATTTTAGATGAAGAAATTCCATATTTAAAAGGAGATGTATTAGAAGATGGAATTGACGAAAGGTACGATTTATACGAAGAAGGAGATATATATGGCACATTATATGAGCATTGTATTAAAGCAATTGAAAAATCATTAGATTTTGGAGAACATGGACTTCCTAAAATAGGGTCAGGAGATTGGAATGATGGCTTAAACACAGTAGGAAATAAAAAAAGAGGAGAAAGTATATGGCTACGGATTTTTCTTGTATGATGTTCTTACAAAATTTATTGAAATATGTAATCATAAACAAGAACAAGCAAAAGTAGAAAAATATGAAGAGGTAAAAAGCCATTTAAAAAAGGCTTTAAATACATCAGGTTGGGATGGAAGATGGTTCAAAAGGGCATATACAGACAATCGGAGAACCATTAGGAAGTATTGAAAATGAAGAATGTAGAATAGACAGCATATCTCAAACTTGGGGTGTGATATCTGATGCAGCAGATAATGACAAAAAATATATATCAATGGAAAGCTTAGAAAATCACTTAATCGATAAAGAAAATGGAATAATAAAGCTATTAGATCCACCATTTTACAAAACAAAATTAGAGCCAGGTTATATAAAATCGTATTTGCCAGGAGTAAGAGAAAATGGGGGACAATACACACATGCTGCACTTTGGGTAATTTATGCATATACCAAATTAGGATTTGGAGATAAAGCTTTAGAATATTTTAGAATGATAAATCCGATAGAACATGCTAGAACAAAAGATGAAGCACGAAAATACAAAGTAGAGCCATACTCAATACCAGCAGATATATATAGTGCAGAAAACTTAGCAGGCAGAGGCGGCTGGACATGGTATACGGGCTCTAGTAGCTGGTTTTACAAAATAGGTTTAGAAAACATTTTAGGCTTTAAAATACAAAAAAACAAGTTAACTATAAATCCATGTATACCAAAAGAATGGAAAGAATATTCCATAAAATATAGATATGGAAAGACAATATATAATATAACAGTAAAAAACGAAAACGGAAAAAACACGGGAGTAGAAAAAATAATCATAAATGGCAAAGAAGAAAAAGAAATAATACTTCAAGATGATGGCAAAACAAAAGAAATAACAATAATACTCTAAACAACTGTCAATTGGGACTTAAGATTTTTGATAGCTTTTTCATAATTTTTCAAACATTATTAATTGAAATTAACAAAAAGCTGTCAAAAATTTTAAGTCCCAATTGACATAGGAAAAATCGAGAATTATCTTATCAATGCGTTAATGTTCAGACCAATCGCTATATAATTCGCTCCATCTTGCTGTCGGTTGGACATTTTCTTTTCTTAGGCTAAAGCATGAGAAGAAAAGTGCAACCGACACGTGGAGCTACTAATTTGAAAATTTAGGCCTGAATAGTAACATCAATGCTGGAGGATTTGCTCAAAAATATTGACAGAACTAGGGATTCTTTATATAATATTATAGTTAATATATGTAGTTTTTAGGAGACAATTTATGAAAAAAATAGATAAAAAAGAGTTAAAAAGAGTAAATGAAAAAATCGGTAAAGGTGCTTCAGAGTTTAAGCAATTTATTATGAAAGGAAATGTTATAGACCTAGCAGTTGGTGTTATTGTAGGTGGTGCTTTTGGTAAAATTGTTACATCTCTTGTAAATGATATTTTAATGCCTGTAATCGGCATTATTATTGGGGGAATCGATTTTTCTAATTTAAGTATAGATATAGCAGATGCAAAAATAATGTATGGTTCATTTATACAACAAATAATTGACTTTTTAATAATTTCATTATGTGTTTTCTTATTTGTAAAAATTATTGGAAAATTTGAAAAGAAGTATAAAAAAGAGAAAGTAGTAGAAGAAGTTAAAAAGTCTGATGAAGTGCTATTATTAGAAGAAATTAGAGATTTATTAAAAGAAAATAAAGAAGAAAAATTATAATTTGTAAGTTAAAATTATAAAATGTGATATAATAATAAACATAGAAATCAAACAAAAAGAGGAGCCAATGGAATATGTTAGAATTAAAAAATATATGTTTTGAAAGAGATAATAAAGTTATATTAAATGATGTAAATTTAAAACTAGAAGATGATAAATTTTATGTAATTACTCGGACCAAATGGTTCTGGCAAGTCAACTCTTGCAAAAATAATAATGGGAATTAACAAACAAGATTCTGGTAAAGTATTTTTTAATGGTAATGATATTAGCGAGCTGCCAATAAATGAAAGAGCAAAAATGGGAATAAGTTTTGCATTCCAGCAACCTGTTAAGTTTAAAGGAATTACAGTATATGATTTAATTAGATTGTCATCTGAAAAAGATATATCAAAAAAAGAAGCTTGCCAAATATTATCAAAAGTAGGGTTATGTGCAAAAGAATATGTGGATAGAGAGATAAATGCATCTCTTTCTGGTGGAGAGCTTAAAAGAATCGAAATTGCAACAGTTGCAGTTAGAAATTCTAATTTGACTATATTTGATGAACCAGAAGCGGGAATTGATTTATGGAGTTTCAATAATTTAATTAAAATATTTGAAGAAATTAGAGAAAAAACAAAAGGAACAACACTTATCATATCTCATCAAGAAAGAATATTAAATATAGCAGATAATATTATTTTATTAAATAATGGCAAAGTAGAAAAAGTAGGTAAACCTAAAGATATTGAAAATGCAATATTTACAAAAGCACCTTGCTGTAAGTTAGGAGGAGAGATTTAATTTGGAAGAAATAGATAAGAAAATGCTAAAAACAATTTCAGATATAGATGGAAATATTGAAGGTGCATATAACATCAGAAAAAATGGCAAAGGTATTGAACGCAAAGTGACTGAAAATGTAAATATAGTGACGAAAACAGATAAACAAGGAATTGATATATATGTAAAAGAAAACACAAAATTAGAATTTGTGCATATACCGGTAATAATTACAGAAAGTGGTCTTACTGATATTGTATATAATGATTTTTATATTGGGAAAAATGCAAATGTAGTAATTATTGCAGGTTGCGGAATACACAATGAGCATCATAAAGATTCTCAACATGATGGTATTCATAGGTTCTTTTTAGAGGAAGGAGCAAAGGTAAAATATATTGAAAAACATTATGGCGAAGGCACAGGAGATGGAAAAAGAATTTTAAATCCGATAACAGAAGTATATTTAAAAGACAATAGCAATTTAGAGATGGAAACAGTTCAAATAAAAGGTGTAGATAGCACTATAAGAACTACGAAAGGTGTTATAGGGAATAACGCAAATCTAGTAGTATTAGAAAAAATAATGACAAATGGAATTCAATATGCAAAAACTATGTTTGAAGTAGATTTAAATGGAGAAAATTCAAGCACAAAGGTAACTTCAAGATCTGTTGCAACAGAAAATTCAGTTCAACAATTCGAATCAAAAGTTACAGGTAATGCAAAAAGTTTTGGACATGTAGAATGTGATGCTATAATTAAAGATGATGCTAAAGTAATAGCAATACCATCAATTATAGCAAACAATGTAGAGGCAAATCTTGTACATGAGGCAACAATAGGAAAAATAGCAGGAGAACAATTGATGAAATTAATGACTTTAGGCTTAGATGAAAAACAAGCAGAACAAGAAATAATAAATGGATTTTTAAAATAGCTATTTCATAAACTAGAAAATTAAACATAAGATATTTGAGGGGGAATAAGAATATGAAAATTTATAATTCAATGACAAGACAAAAAGAAGAATTTATTCCATTAGATGGGAAAAATGTTAAGATGTATGCTTGTGGAATTACAGTTTATGATTTAAGCCATATTGGTCACGCAAGGCAAGCAATTACATATGCTATGATAGCAGATTATTTAAGATATAGAGGTTATAATGTTAAATATGTTCGTAATTATACAGATGTAGATGATAAAATTATAAATAGGGCAAATAGTATTGGCAGAAATGCACTAGATTTTTCAAAAGAACAAATTGAAGAAACCGAAAAAGATATGAAAAATTTGCATATAACAGATGCTAATGTAAATGCTTTGGCATCAGAAAATATTGATAACATAATAAAATTTGTAGAAGGACTTATCAAAACGGGGCATGCTTATAAATCAGAAACAGGAGATGTATATTATGATGTAAGAAGTTTTAAAGAGTATGGCAAACTTTCTAATCGTAACGTAGATGACATGATAAATGGCGTAAGAAAAGATATAGAACCAGGTAAAAGAGACCCTATAGATTTTGCACTTTGGAAATCTGCAAAACCAGGAGAAATATCATGGGAATCTCCATGGGGAAAAGGAAGACCAGGTTGGCATATAGAATGTTCTGCAATGGTACTAAATAATCTTGGCGAAACTATTGATATTCATGGTGGTGGAAAGGATTTGATATTCCCACATCACGAAAACGAAATAGCTCAAAGTGAGGCATTAACAGGAAAAATGTTTGCAAAATATTGGTCACATTGCGGATTAGTAAAAATCAATGGAGAGAAGATGAGTAAATCTCTAGGAAATTCACTTACAATTCGTGATGCACTTGCAAAATATAATTATGAGGTTATAAAATATATAATGTTTTCAAAACATTACACTTCTGATATAGATTTATTAGATGGAGATTTCAATTTATCAGAAAAGCATTTATATTATTTCTATAGCACAATGAAAGATATGCTAAAATATGTACAAGATTTTCAAAATCCAGCAATAGATAGCTTAAGAGAAGATGATATTTCAGAAAATATTATATCTTATTTTATTGAAAACATGGATGATGATTTTAATACAGCAGCTGCAATAGCTAATTTACATAGCATTTTCAAATATGCAAATAATATAATGAAAACATCAAAAAAAGAAGAAAGAGCAATCACTGCAAATACAATTAATAAAATACTTAAAAATCTTCATGAGATTTATGGAGTCATTGGATTGCTTTCTCAAAATCCAGATGAATTTATGAAAGAAATGAAGGAAAAATATTTAAATAAATTAGACATAGATGAAGCTTTTATTGAAAACAAAATTGCAGAAAGAGCAGAAGCTAAGAAAAACAAGAATTTTCAATTAGCAGATGAAATAAGAAGTGATTTAAATGATAAAGGTATTATTTTAATGGATACACCAGAAGGCGTAAAATGGGATATTAAAGCATTATATACAGCTTAAACAAAAAAGACATACAAAGATATTTGTATGTCTTTAAAAATTTTTCGATAAAAATTTCAAAAAAATATAAAAAAGTCTTGACATATTTCAATAAATCCTGTATACTTACTCTTGTCACTAAAATGGGCGCATAGCTCAGCTGGTAGAGCATCTGCCTTACAAGCAGGAGGTCATAGGTTCGAGCCCTATTGCGCCCACCATTTTTTGGCCCGGTAGTTCAGTTGGTTAGAACGCTAGCCTGTCACGCTAGAGGTCGACGGTTCGAGCCCGTTCCAGGTCGCCATTTTTTTTTATTAAACGCCTCGATAGCTCAGTTGGTAGAGCAAGGGACTGAAAATCCCTGTGTCACTGGTTCGATTCCAGTTCAAGCCACCAAAGTGTGCAATATTATCATAGCAATAAATGATGAATAGTGAATAATGAAGAATTGTGTCAAAGAAAGAACGCATCTAATTATTAGCTATTCATTTTTTGTTGAATAGAAAAAATTATTTTTCTGTACCTAATAAAAACGTTTTAATTAAAATAAAAAATAAAGTGAGATGGATATGAGTATAGTAGAATTGATGATATTAAGTATAGGTCTTGCGATGGATGCTTTTGCAGTTGCTGTTTGTAAAGGAATTTCAATGAAAAATATGGATTGGAAAAAGGCAGCAATTATTGGATTATACTTTGGAGGTTTTCAAGCATTAATGCCAGCTATTGGATATTTTTTAGGAACTACATTTGAGCATCTTGTGACAAGCATAGACCATTGGATAGCTTTTGTTTTGCTTTCTGCAATTGGGGGAAATATGTTAAAAGAATCATTTTCAAAAGAGGAAAATGATAATAATGATAGTATAGCTTTCAGAGTAATGATAATTTTAGCAATAGCAACAAGTATTGATGCATTAGCAGTAGGAATTACTTTCGCATTTTTCAATATCAATTTAATACTTGCAGTTTCATTAATTGGTATAACTTCATTTATTTTATCAGTAATTGGAACAAAAGTTGGAAATAAATTTGGAAGCAAATACAAAAGTAAAGCAGAAAGAGTAGGGGGACTAATTTTAATACTACTTGGAATTAAAATTTTATTAGAGCACTTAGGAATATTATTTTAGAACATTGTTCGAATTTTAGCAAAAAAATTAGATATGTGGAGATACATATCTAATTTTTTTGCTATTATATCATTTGTTTTTAATTAGCATTAATTTTATTATATATTTTTAAGAAATTCCTAGAATTTTTTTTGCTCTTAATACATCTTTCTCAGTGGCCTGAGGAACACCTTCTAAAGGATATTCTAAGCCCAGATTTTTCCACTTATATCTACCTATATTGTGATATGGATGAATTTCTATCTTTTCTATAGTTTTTAATGTATCTATAAATTCTTTTAAATTTAATAAATCTTTTTCATCATCGGTAATCTTTGGAACAAGTACGTACCTTATCCACATTGGAATATTATTATTACTTAAATATTTTGCGAATTCTAATTCTAATTTGTTAGAAAAGCCACACAAATCTTTACATTTTGCATCATTAATTTGTTTTATATCAAGAAGAACTAAATCTGTTAATTTAAGTAAAAGCCTAATATTTGGAGTGATTTCGAACATCCCTGAAGTATCTATAGCTGTATGATATCCGAGAGTTTTTAATTTTGTAAAAAGCTCTATTAAAAATGGAACTTGAAGTAAAGGTTCACCACCAGAAACAGTTACACCACCTTTTGAAAATTTAATAAAGCTATCACATTTTTTCACATTTTCTATAACTTCATCAGTGGTCATAAGATTATTTGTAGAAGTTTCCCAAGTATCTCTGTTATGGCAAAATTTGCAATGTAAAGCACAACCTTGCATAAAAAGTACAAATCTAATGCCAGGGCCATCTAATGTTCCAAATGTTTCTATTGAATGAATTTTTCCTTTTACTTCTTCCATTTAAATTACTCCTTATATGCTTTCATGAATAGTTCTATTTATTACATCTAACTGTTGTTCTTTTGTTAAAGTAACAAACTTAACAGCATAACCTGAAACTCTTATTGTAAGTTGAGGATATTTTTCAGGGTGTTCCATTGCATTTAATAGTAATTGTCTATCAAATACATTTACATTTATGTGATGACTTCTTTGTACAAAATAACCATCAAGTAATGATACCAAATTATTTACCCTAGATTCTTCGTCTTTTCCTAAAGTAGAAGGTGTAATAGAGAAGGTATATGATATACCATCTTCAGAATATGAGTATGGTAATTTTGCAATAGTATTTAAAACAGCAATTGCACCATTTGTATCTCTACCATGAAGTGGATTTGCACCAGGTCCAAAAGGTTCACCGCTACGTCTACCATCAGGAGTATTTCCTGTGTTCTTACCATAAACTACATTTGATGTAATTGTAAGTATAGACATAGTTGGTTTTGCATTACGATATGTTTTTTGCTTTCTTATTTTATTCATAAATTTCTTTACGATATCTACCGCAATCTGGTCAACACGGTCATCATCGTTTCCATATTTAGGAAAATCTCCAGTTACTTCATAGTCTGTAGCTAGACCTGTTTCATCTCTTATAACTTTTACCTTTGCATATTTAATAGCAGAAAGAGAATCTGCAACAACAGATAAACCAGCAATACCACATGCCATTGTTCTTAAAATTTCTAAATCATGCAAAGCCATTTCCAATTTTTCATAAGAATATTTATCATGCATATAATGTATAATATTTAATGCGTTAATATATACTCTTGCAACCCAATCAAGCATTAAATCGAATTTTTCCATTACTTCATCATAATTTAAATATTCAGATTTAATAGGCTCAAATTTTTCTGTTATTTGTTTTCCGGACATTTCATCTCTGCCACCGTTAATTGCATATAATAATGCTTTTGCTAAATTACATCTAGCACCAAAGAATTGCATTTGTTTACCTGTTCTCATTGCAGAAACACAGCATGCAATTGAATAATCATCACCCCAATATTCTCTCATTAAATCATCATTTTCATATTGAATAGCACAAGTTTTTATTGATAATTTTGTACAATATTTTTTGAAGTTTTCTGGTAACCTTAAAGACCATAATACAGTTAAATTTGGTTCAGGAGCAGGCCCTAAGTTTTCTAATGTATGTAAAATCCTATATGAATTTTTTGTAACTAAAGTCCTTCCATCAATGCCCATACCACCGATAGCTTCTGTTACCCAAACAGGGTCACCACTAAATAATTCGTTATATTCAGGTGTTCTTAAAAATCTAACCATTCTTAATTTCATAACAAAATGATCCATAAGTTCTTGGATTTTTTCTTCTGTTATTGTTTTTAATTTTAAATCTCTTTCAAAATAGATATCTAAGAAAGTAGAAACTCTACCAAGACTCATTGCAGCACCATTTTGCTCTTTGACAGCACCAAGATAACCAAAGTATACCCATTGAACAGCTTCTTTAGAATTAGAAGCTGGTCTAGAAATATCAAATCCATATCTTGAAGCCATTATTTTAAGTTCATTTAAAGCAGAGATTTGGTCAAAAACCTCTTCACGAGCTCTAATTGTATCTTCTAATATAGTAGGAACCTGCAATTCTACCAAAGTTTTTTTCTTTTCTTCAATAAGTGCATCAACACCATATAAAGCAATTCTTCTATAATCACCAATAATTCTTCCACGACCATAACCATCAGGAAGACCAGTAATAATATGAGAGCTTCTTGCCGCTCTAATTTCTGGTGTGTATGCTGCAAAAACACCATCATTATGTGTTCTTCTATAATTATTAAATATAGTTTCAATTTCAGGTGATAATTCAACATGAGCTGCATCACAAGATTTTTCTACAATTCTTATACCACCATTTGGCATAATAGCTCTTTTAAGTGGGGCATCTGTTTGTAAACCAACTATTTTTTCTAAACTTTTATCAATATAACCAGCTGCGTGGCTAGAAATAGTAGAAACAGTAGAAGCATCAACAGCTAGAACACCACCATTTTTTGTTTCTTCATCATATAATTTCAAAACCTTATTCCATAATTCAACAGTTCTATCAGTAGGACCTGCTAAAAATGTTTCATCTCCTTCATAAGGAATATAATTATTTTGAATAAAGTTTCTAACATTTATTTCTTCTTTCCAATCTTTTCCTTTGAAACCTTTCCATTCTTCAAAATCCATATATAACCTCCCGTAAAATAAGTATTTTAAGTTAAGCATATATAAAAAAATGCATTGTTTTGATTAATGCTTAACCAAAACAATAATATCATTTATGAAAAAAAATATCAATAAATATAATAAAAAATATTAAAATATCG
>OLSB01000725.1_pt1 | contig 37041 bp, 30 predicted proteins | sample 1672071 | NCBI WGS metagenome assembly OLSB01 (sample SAMEA3136642, study PRJEB25190) | human gut metagenome | biome: human gut; feature: human-associated habitat; material: faeces | place: Austria | collected 2013 | reverse complement strand
TTCCTCTTTGCCGCGCGCGAAAGAGCCGGAAGCCATGTAGTCCTTCATGATCTGCACGCCGTCCTTGTCCTTGAAGTGGATGCCCGCCACCTCGTCGAAGGCCACGCAGTCCCAGTGCCCCACCAGGCCCACCCGGCGCTGCAGCAGTGAATAGAACAGGTTGGCAGTGGTGGTCTGGCCGCCGCTCATGAGGATCGAGTAGGGCGAAATTTCCTTGTACAGGTGACTCTTGCCGGTGCCGCGCGGCCCCAGCTCGCACAGGTTGTAGTTGCGCTCAATCAGGGGCACCATGCGCTCGATGAAGTGCAGCTTCTCCTTTTCGGACAGCGCGCCGGGCTCCATGCCCTCCGAGCGCAGCAGCATGTCCATCCACTCCTGGGTGGTGAAGTTTGCGCGCTGCGAGATCACCTCGTCCAGGTCCAGATTCGGCAGCTGGATGGGCTTCAGGCTGGCGATACGGAAGGGGGAATCCTCCGGGCCGCGCTTCTTCTTTTTGCGCTTTTCATCGTCAAAGGAATCATCCTTATAGGTATAGGAGATGCGGGCGATGCACCAGATGCCGCCCATGAGGATTTTGGTGTACTGAACCGCATATTCGCTCTGAATAACAAACGGCTCAATTTCCAGGTTGGCAAATTTTGCAACGTAATAATCCTCATACTCGTTTAAGTGGGCGGAGATTTTATCGATAACAGTATATTCGCCGCGCTCGCGGATCAGCGATTTGATCTTCTCGCTTTCCTCGGGGCGCACATAGTTTTCTGCAAGGATATTGCGGATTTTATCAATGCCAACAGCAATCGCCGCTTCATCGTCCGTCGCGCAGTAAATGCCCAGCAGGTATTCCAGCACAAAGGTGGGCACGTTTGCGCCGCGCTTGAGCATGGCGGTCAGATCCTTGCGCACGATTTTTCCAGGAAAGCTGCTTACAATTTTTTGGTCCAGGGCGTCCATGGTCGATCCTCCAGTATAATCAAAAGTCCGTTCGGGTTCTTCTATTCTTGCAGGCGGCAGGACAGGCTGGCCGCTGAGCCTGTAACGGCGTTTTTTCTTTTCCGGCGTTAACCCGCTCAGGATATACGCGCCGATCAGCATGCCGGCGGCACGCAGCGAGGGGTTATGGATGGGCTTGGGTTTTTCGTAATAGGTTTTGGTATAGAAATCCTTGCCGCGCCGGTATACGATCTGTTTTTTATGGAATGGCATTGTGCTTCACCGCCTTAAAACCCAAAATCGTTTTCAAAAACGATATCGATCCGGAAGGGGATGCGCGCAATTTCGGCGCGGTCGTCCTTATCGCGCAGCACCAGGTTATACGCGGCGTTTCGGTCGTAGCCGCTGCCCAGCAGGCGGAAGGTGATGCGCATGGTGCGCAGGTTATCTTCCTTTGCCGTCAGATCGCAGACCAGCTGATGCTCGTCGCTGATGGGGCGGCCTTCGGCGTCCTCAAACCAGGCCAGCACAGTGCGCGGCTGCACCTTGCCCGCGCAGGGCTGCTTTTGATAAAAATTCAGCGTAAAGAAATTGTTGCTGATCCTGCGGCTTTCGCCCAGCAGCATGACCTCGGCCTTGGTGATGGCCGTATAGCCCTTCTGGCCCGCCCGTTTGTTCTGGTAGCGGATCAGCGGAACGACCATTTCCTGCAGGGATGGGCCGCCATGCACGTAGCTGGAGCCCCCGCCCTGCAGGCGGAAGCGCAGGCAGCCCGGCGGGAATGCAGCCTGCAGATCGGCGCGGCCCAGGGCCTCCAGCGTGATTGCAGGGGTATGCGGCAGCGCCTGCGCGCCGCGCACGACGGCGTACCTGCGCTTGTATTCCAGAAGCTCGCCGCTGAGCAGCTCCTTGCCGGTTTTGTCGTATTCGGCCAGCGGGGAGCGGGTATAGAGAAAGCCATGGTCCGAGGTAATCAGCACGCTTGCGGCGTTCAGCTCGTTTACCAGGATGCGCATCAGCTGCGTCAGCTCGCTGACGGCGGTTTCGCAGGCCTGCGGCACATTGCCGCCGCCCTCGCCGGTCTGGTCGATCGTATCGTGATAGATATAGACGACCTTTCTGCCCTTCACCAGCTCGCCGCGCTGGGCCTTGCTGCATTGACGGAAGGCCGCGTAATCCAGCGCCGTGCTTTCGGCGCAGGCCGCGCGGAGCACCGCTTCACGGTCTGGGGCCTCTGTGCCTCTGCCGTCGCAGCGGATTTTCAGGCTGTCGTCCATTTCAAGGCGGCGATGGGGCAAAAGCGCGGCCATGCCAACCGGCGTAACGCTGGGCAGCGTGCCCACCATGCCCGTGCATTCCGTATTGCCGCCCAGCCGACCGGTCAGCTGTGCGGACAGAGACTGGGCGGTCTCGTAGCGCAGGCCGTCGGAAATGATAACGTATATGCGGCTGTCCGCCTTGGCGATCTGATCGCGGTAGAAGTGCCGCTGCTGGGGGAGAGCGGCAAGCTCCTGCAGCCCCTGCTGGGCAAAAAGCTGCGTCCAGGTGCGGTTTATTTCATCCAAATAGCTGTTTTTGTACATGCGCTCAGCCATGTCGGCCGCAGCCTTCAGCGCATCCTCCAGCGCCATTGCGCCCAGGGCCAGAGCCTGATCATACATGCAGCAAAAGCTCCGGTAGTGCTGATCCATGCGGTACAGCTCCCTGCAATAGGCGTCCCACAGGTCGCGCAGCGACGTATAATGGAAGCCGCTGCGATAGGCCAGGCAGAAGCGCTGCATATCCGTCAGCGCCCGGACTGCGGCGTAATACGGCGCGTAATCCGCCGCCCAGGGCTGATCCTGCCGCGCGCGCAGCAGCGCTTCGGTATCGTCCAGGTTCAGCCGGCCCTCGGCAAAGCTGGTCAGCGCGCCCTCCAGCAGCAGGCGATCTGCCGCCGGGAACACGCTCATATGCAGCAGCGCGTCGTGGCTCAGGCGCGACAGCAGGGATACGATGTCAAACCGCGCCTCCACACGCTGGCAAAGGTTCATCAGCCCCTCGCGGTCTGCGCGCAGCCAATCCACAAAGAAGCCATAGGCAGGCAGCGCGCGCGATGCATCGGCAGGCAGGCCGGGCAGCGCCGCGGCGTCCGAGGCGTTCAGGCATGCTGTTGCCAGCAGATGGCACGCCAGGCGATCGATATCCTCCGCGCCCTTGTAGCCGTAGGCGTCCGCGCAGGCCTGCCAGAAGGCCGCCGCCCCGCAAAACCTGGCAATTGCCGCCAGCACGGGGTTTTCCTCCTCGGGGTCGCAGGCCAATACCGCCCGCACCACCTGGGACAGGCCGTAGCTCTTTATGCCGGCAAGCACGCAGAAAACGCCCGTCTGCAGCTCCTGCTCGTTGGCGTAGGCGGGCTTCAGGACGCGTAGCTGCGCCCGGCGCTCCTTGCTGGCAAAGAACTTCGCAATCGTCCTGGCGTATTCCCGCACGGGGCGCAGGTTCTGCACGTTCAGTTCCGAGAACACCAGCGACCAGTAATCCGCCCGGAATTCCTCGCTGTATAAAAACACATCCAGCAGCCAGTTATCCTGCATGCGCTCAAAGCCCATGGGGCAGTAGATCAGCAGGTTTTCGTCCGCGTAATCCACCTCGATCTGCTTGCGGATTTCAAACATCGCGTCCCTGCGCATGGTCAGGATGCGTGCGTTATCCAGTTGCAGCTCGGCCACCGTATCGGCAAATTCGCCCGCCTCGTCCTTCCAGATGATGATCCTGCGCTTGTAATAATCCGCCAGCGGGGCGCGGAAGCGCGCATTGAGCGTATCCTTCACTTTAATCGTTCCTTTACTTGATCTTGGTCAGCATATCGGCCAGCTTGCCATAGTTCACCTTCACGCCGTCGTCCAGGTCCAGCGGCAAGCGCATATCGGCGTAGTGATGCACAATTTCCTCATATTTATTCAGCTCTGCCAGCTGCTTTTCCAGCTTCTGCGCGCGCTTGGAGGCGTTCACACGCGCACGCCCCTCGGCGGTTTCCAGGGCCTTCTGCGCGCCGCTCAGCTGGGTGCGCAGCCGCTCCTGAATTTCATGCACATAGTCCGTGCGCACGCGCGCCACGGTATCCCGGTCGTAGCGGTGCAGGTACATCAGGCACTTGAAGCTATCCTGCTTGCCTGCGTCAAACTGCCAGTAGATCGGCCGCTTCTGGTAGGTTTTCAGGTGATCCGTATAGAAATCATGCAGGTAGTAATTGCGGATTACCTGCCGGGGGGAGTCGCCCTTGCCGCCCAGCGCGTCGGCGATAAAGCGCAGGTTTTCCTCCAGCGTATCCGCGCCGTACACCTTGCGCACAAACTCCGCCGTGCGGGTTACAATGTCGTCGGGCAGGTAATCGTCGTCCGTTACGGGCACAATGCCGTCGTGATCGGGCAAAAACAGCCCCAGCGCGGGATCGTAAAAATCGCACGCCCCGGCGCCCTGGGCAATGCGCGCGCAGACGGCGTCATAGCTCCATTCGCCCCCGGCGTACAGCAGCCCGTCCACATACGGGCTGTAGCGGCCCAGCATGCAGCCCACCATGTAGGAAAGCAGGCTGACAATTTCATCCCGCATGCTCAGCACATAGGCCATTTTGCGCTGTTCGGCGTCGGGCTGATCGATGATGCGGTACACCGTCACGTCCTTTTCGGCCACATCGGGGGTCAGCTCCCCCTGCAGGCCGTAGATATCGATGAAGATGCGGTTCAGCTCCTCCTCATTGGCGCGCAGCTGATTGAAGCGCTGCAGGTATTCCTGTTGAACAGCGCGGTATTTATCGGAAATTAGGCGGGACATGTGTGTGCTCTCCTTATCGATTGTTGAAATAGTTGGCGGTTCCGTTCCATGAAGTGAGAATTAAGGCCGGTTTTTTCCATTTGATTTTTTGTAACAATTCTTCCTTCTTTATCCATGCATCAATATCGTCACATGATGCTTGAAAGTTCTCGTACTGAAACCCAGCTATCGCTACTATTTCTTCCATGGTGATATTCCGCTTTATTCTCAAATATGAACCTTTTCCGTAAGTCATAGGTTTACTTCGGGTGTCTATGGGGTCGATTTCCAAGTTGCATTTAGGCACATCTACTTTGATAACAACTAAAAGCCTATGGGCTTGATGGTGGTTTTCTTCTATTGCTGATGCAGCCCATGATGCATATTCAACAGCATCTATGATATTGTCAACTAAATATACATAGCCATACTCAGTTGCACGTGAACCTTGATTGGCATATGGTGAAATGCTGGCATTTGCTGTTTTGATTACACCATCTGTATAGATTTTTTTCCAAGCACCATATGTTGTACCGTGATAAAGACACATTTCTACCACGCTCCTTTGTTTCCGAGGTCTTTTCTCATGATTGATATCAGTTTGCCTTGCATATCGATTATTTCGTTTACTGGTATCTTATGGGCTTCTTTGAAGTTTTCCTCTAGTATTTGAAGTTCTATGCTGCTTTCGTCTTCTTCGCAGCATGCATATTTGTCCGCCTCGAATCTATTTGCATATTCTGAATAAATGCTACACATCTTATTGTAAAACGGTTCTAATATTTCAATTAAATGATGCGACGCATACATGTTTAATTGAGTCCTTAATTCCATGAAAGGGCTGATCATTTGCTCATAGTTAAATAAGAAGCAAGGATTGTCTCGAAGTAACAGCATAAGATCAAAAAGCTTGTAATACGCCTCTTCTCGTTTATCATATAGGCGCTTTTTGATTTCGCTTTTCCATGCAAGCTTTGCAGAAAACCATGAAGTAATTCCTGCAACAATTAGTGAAATAACTGCACTGATGACTGCTGCGCTCAAACTATCATTCATTATTATTACCTCAAATCATAGGATGTTTTTTGAAGTCCCAGCTGATTTCTAGGAGATTCCAATCGTCTTGCGATATTTCTAGTTCTTCTTTTGCTATTTCGGTAATGGCTTTGTCTTGTTCACTTGAAAGTATGATTGGAATTGCTTTTATATCTTTTACTTGCAAGTTGATAGTAGGATTCAGAAAATCAAAAAAGTATTGAACGACCTTTGAGTTTAGGAGAGCTAAGACATATTCTAAATGTTGCACATAGCATATAGTTGCTCCTCCTTTATCAAATGCGCCTACTGGAGGATAGTACCTGAATCCCGTTCCTTTGCTTGTTACGGCAGAATAGGTTATTCCATCAGTAAACCAGTATTTAGCATCCAAACAATTAGAGGTTAAATTGGTTTTATAAAAGAGCATTGCTTTCTGTGATGTACAAACACAAAGGGTTATATTGCCATACCATTTGCGGTATTCACCACCTTTGGCATATTGTGCCCAATTCTTGCCTTTTCCTACTTTCTCTTGTTCAACTTCCCATATAAATCTAAGGTATTTATCATTATCGGCAGTAATGTGCTGTGAGCCTGTGAAATCGCTGATATCATCAATGCTGATGCCCTTTTCAAAATTATCTATCAGCTTTTCACTCACCCAATAGGCCACCGGCGCGCCCGGAATCTTGGAGAAGTTGTCCTGCTGGGCGGTGTAGCGGTTGGTTTCGGCCAGGAACATCGCTTCCTTGCCGTCCTGTGTGGTCGGCTCGATCAGGCGGGCATAGCTGCCCTTATAGCTTTGCAGGTGGTGCTTTTGCAGCACAAAGGCGGTGGTTTGCACAACCTCGCCGCCGATTTCCTCAAAGGCGCGCGGGCCAAGGTGCGCCATGTTGATCATTTCTTCCTTTTGAAGCTTGGCGCGCAGCCTTTCAAAGCTGGAAAGGAACATCCAGGCATGCTGGGTAATCATGGCCTGATAGCCCTTTTCGTCCAGCAGATCGCCGCAGCGCTCGATGAATACGGCGAACAGGTCGCTTTTGCTGTCCGGATAGTTGGCTTTTACATATTCGCTAAGCCGCGCGCCCATCCCGCTTGCCCCCATATACGGCGGATTGGTGATCACCGCGTCGTACTGGCGGGCGAGGATTTGCGCCTGCAGCAGCAGTGGCTGGACGGCTGCGGCGGCCTGGGCGTTATCCGCCATGGAAAGCAGGGTATCGTGCTGGTCGGCTTGCAGGGCGGCGGTGCGGTCGGCCAGGCGACGGATATCGGCCAGGGAAAGCGGCACGTGCAGGATGCTGCCGTATTCCTTGGCGTCCCTGAAGGTATCCAGCAGGGTCTGCGCCAAGGCTTTTTCAGCGCCGAAGGGAGAAAGCTCGGCCAGCGGCGCGCTTTCCGCAATGGCGCACACATGGGGCTGAACGCCGCGGCGCAGGAAGCGGCGGTCATACTCGCACGCCTTCATCATGACGGCAAAGTTGGCCAGCTGCGCAGCGCGGTCGTCAATATCCAGGCCGTATAGGTTGTTCTGCACGATGCTCTGCACCGCGTCACGATCGGTATAGCCGACGGAACGGTAGATATCCATGAGCACATCAAAGGCATACACCAATATGTGCCCCGAGCCCATGCAGGGGTCCAGCACGGTAAGCTGATCGGGCTGCAGGGCGGCATAGGGCGCGCGGATTTGCGCCAGACGCGCGGCCACGGCGGGCTCCTGCGGGGCTTCATCCATATAGTAGCGCCACTTCATGCGCAGGGTTTCGCTGGGATGCCCCTCCAGCCATAGGCGGCCGAGGCTGTTTTCCACCATGTAGCGGACAATCCACTCCGGGGTGAACAGCTGCGTGGCAGCGCCGATGCGCTCCTTGGTAATTTTTATATTTTTCTTGAGCAGCTCAAAGGTTTCATCCTTGAGCTGGGTGTTGTAATACTGATACAGCCAGCCGATGACCTGGATTTCGTTCCAGCAGTCATCATCCAGGCGCGCCATTTCGCCCAGGACGGAATCGGCCTTGAGCAGGGCGGCGGGGAAAAGCAGCTCCGCCACGCTGGTGATTTGCTGGAACATGCCGGGCAGCCAGCCGCCCAGCGCGTTGCACAGGGCGATTAACAGATACCTGTACAGCGCGTCGGTGCGGTTGGCGTCCAGCATGGCAAGCACCTGGTCAGGCTCCACGCCGGGCAGGGAGACATCCTGCGCCTCGCGCAGAATTTGCGGCAGCGCGCCGGGAGCCTCCGGCAGCACGCGCATGGACACGGGCAGCAGGCTGTGCTGCTGCATATAGCGGATGGCGATGAGGCGGTTGAACCAGGTGTAGGCAGCTTCCTCCATGGTCTGGCGATAGCCAATCTTGGATATTCTGGCAATCAGGGCGTTGCGCTGGCCGACCTCCTGCGCGGACAGCACGGAGCCATCCAGCATGTGGAACGCGCTGGAGGGCACGATGGCGCGGGACTGGCATTTTTCCTCGTCAATGCCGTACAGCGCGGCACGATCCGCCACGCGCTGAAGCAGCGCAAGCCGGGCGTTGATGGCAAAATTCTTCAAATCGCTTTTGTTCATGGAAGGCAGCTCCTTACTGTTGTATGAAAATTGGATTACAGCTTCAGGGATTTGGCATGGATCACGCCGCCGTCGTCGGTGGTGACGGCAAGCACGCCGAAGCTGCCGTTGAACAGCCAGCCGTTTACACCCCAGCGGCCGCCGAGCAGGCGATACATGTGGCTGATATCCTGCATGCGGGCCAGGAAGAGGGGCAGCTGATTGCCGGGAATGACGTAATCCTCGCCGGCACAGCTTTCCATGCCGCCCTCATATTCCTCGGTGAACTCATCAAAAAGCTCGGCAGCATGATGGGGGCTGAAGTCCGCGCACATGGCCTTATAGGCGTCGATGATGGGCTGGGGCACGGCCGTGCAGTTGGGCAGATAGCCGGAGAGGGGCACATAGCCGGTCCAGGTATCGTCGCTCTGAACGGTGGGCTGCCAGAGCGCGTCGCCGTTGCGGATGGCGGTGTCATCCTTGGCTTTGACGTAGATTTCGGGGGTCAGGTTGGGATCGCTGTCCTGCACAATGACGCGCAGGGTAAGGCAGTGCGTGGTATCCTGGGCGGCAAGCTCCCGTAGGGCGTCGGCCGAGGTTTCTGCGCGCATGCACTCGCGGTGGTAGTAAATGCTCCAATGCACCTTCGAGCAAAGGGCAAAGCACGACTGCGGGCCGCCTCCGGTCTTGAGCATTCACCGGAAATGTAATCACGAGAGAATTCACCCGCCATAGCGGCTTCAACAGTGGCATCGTCTATGGACGCATTCAGGAAATTGTAATATTCGTTCAGTGCGGCGAGAATGGCGGTTTCCTTTTCCCATACGGCCTTGTTTTCTTCGCGGGCGGTGCGCTCAACGATGATTTCTTCACGGATGTACTTGCTTTGCATGGGTGAGATCCTCCTGTAATGAATTATTGATTTTCAGCTTTTACAAGCTGCTGCGCGCATTTTTCGGCGCTGTCCCAGGTGAAATAGTGAACCGGCTTGCCGGCGCTGCCGGCGATGCGGATGATCTTGAAAAAGTCCGGATGTGACATGCAGTTGGGCTGAAGCCAGATGGCGCTGGCGTTGCGCAGAAGCTGCTCGTCCGGCAGCTGATTGGGGGGGATGAAGCGCACGTCCGGCAGCAGCGGGCGGATGGCGCGAAGCCAGGATGGATGGCCGCCGAAGGAGACGATCCTGCCCTGCGTATGGCAGGGCCAGGCGATTTGCTCCTCGGTTAGTTCATCCGGCTGCGCCTGGCCATTCTGAGCGCGAAAAACGCTTTCGCGCAGCTCGGCCAATTCCAGACGATAACGCTCGGCCTGCGCCGCCAGCTGGGTATGCTCGCCGCGTAGCTTTTTGAGCGCTCGCTCACTCTGATGGGCTTCCGCACGCAGAGCCTTGATATCGCGCTGATACTGGCGGCACAGCGCGGCCAGCTTCTGCTGCTCCTGCTCGGCGGCGTCGGGCTGCTCAGGCTCGTTTTCTTCTTCTTCGAGGTCCAATTCCTGATCGAACAGCTCCCCAAAGAGAAAATCATCAAAGAGGGGGTTTTCAATGCGCAGCCGGCCAAGCAGCAGCTGATATACGTCCAGGCCCTCCGCCGCAGCCTGATCAAGCGCGGCGCGCAGGTTATCGGGGACCGGCGTGGGGTCTGTATAGCGCGGCCACAACACATTGGTATAATCAAAGAGCAGCTGCGACAGATTGCAGCCCAGGGTACGGGCAGGGAAGAACTCGTCGGCTTCTTCCGCCGGAATTTTGCCCTTGCTGGGATAGCGCATCGTATGCAGGCAGGAAAGCAGCTCCGGCGACAGGATGGGCTTGGACGTGAGAAGACTCTTGTTATAGGTAAATGGCAGCTGATCCAGCGCCGTGTAGGTGACGGCCATTGCGCCGTAATACAGCCAGGGCAGGCTGCTGCCGGAGTCCAGCAGGTACAGCACGGCAAAGCAGGTTTCGTAGGGATCGTCCACCGTAAAGTGAAGCAGCGCATCATACAGCTCGGAAGGCATGTCGCCCTTGAAATTGCTCAGGCGCTGCTCACGGTTGCCGGGGCGGGTAAGGTCGGTGAAGAGAGCGCCGATTTTTGCCATATATGCGTCAAACTGATACTGCAGCTTCTCCAGCTGCTCCTGCTCCGGGGAAGCCTTGGAAAAGGAAACGCGGCTTGCAAAGGAAGAGGAGGAAGCGTAGGGAGCCGGACTGCGGTACATTGCGCGTTCTAAACGATCCTGAAGAGACGAAATCTCTTTGGCATAGGCATTCATACGGTTTTCAACAAATTGATCGGCATGGAAGGCAAGGTGATAGAATTCCCATACCTTGCTTTCAAAGCGCTGGGCGGCAAGCTGCACGGCCTGCTCATCCAGCATGCCCATAATGTCCTCAAACGCCTTGCGCTGCGGACAGCTGTCGGTGGGCTTGCGGTTTCGGCTGACCGTCCACTCATCGTTCAGCGTGCAGGGGAATGTGGCGGGCGCGACCAGTTCGGCGTTGCGATTGGCCAGCAGGCGGATCAGAGCCCAGATATCCGTCATCGGATAGTTCGGGTGAGCGAGGACTGGCATGAGGATCGGAAATCTTTGCTTATCGCCGCGCCGGGGAAGAAATTTGATGTGATCGGGCAGGATGTCCAGCAGAGCGTCCAGCTTTCCCTGGACCTGCGCCTGATCCAGAATCCAAATGGCTGCGCCGCCCAGCAGCTGATGCAGACGTTCATCCTCCGAGTCATAGCCGCCGAACAATTCCAGGCCGTTGGCCATGCCCCATGAATGGGGAAGGCGCGACAGATCATATATATCGCGCAGCTTGTTCCTGGCTTTTCCCCAATACTCCAGCGCTGCGTCCTCACGGCGCGCCCATTTGCCTGGCGTATTATCATAAATTTCCAGCCTTTCGGCATAGGAATAACGCTCCAGCTCCTCCTGGGCGCCCTCGGCCATTTTACTCATCCAGCTGTACATTTGCGGTCCCAGATCATCCAGGGAGGGCTCGGATGCATTTTTCTTGATTTTCAGCGCCCGCATGCTTTCAAGTATTGTTTGTTCATCGCGGGTGAGTCGTTTATCGTTCATGCTGCACCTTCCTTGCCTTTGTTACTGTTCTATTTGCGCGATTTTTTCGTATCCGCCGTTTTCAAGCGTGGGCAGCGCTTCCAGCGCCTGCTGCATGCGTTCGCGTTTGCTTCGATGGGCTCTAAAAAGCTAAAAATCATCGTATGAATTGCTCAACGCACTTCTTCAAGCTTTTCGTCAGTTCATTTGAATTGCGTCGTTGCCCTGCAGCGCGTCCAGCAGCTTTTGCCGCAGATCGGCAACATAGGCGTCCACCTCCTGCGGGGAGGAGAGGCGCTTTTGCGGCAGCACATCGTAGCGGCGCAGGGTGGCCACGCGCAGCCTGGGGCTGCCGGACGTATCCTTGGCGGCGATTAAAGCCTCAAGCTTTTTGCATACGGAATTTCCGTAGGTGATGATCTGGGTAATGCTCGCGTCCAGAAGCGTCGGGCTGCCGGCGGCCAGGGCTGCCTGGGCGCGGCGGTCCAGCTCCTCGTCCGCGCGGCGGATCTCCTCGCGCAGCTCGGGCCTGTCAGCGGCCAGCGTGTGGATATCGCCGCGCGCCTGGCTGACGGCCGCCTTTACCGATTCGCGGCGGTCGTTGTTGATGCACTGATACGTATCCTGCACCGTTTTTTCAAGCGCGGGCAGCTCGACGATGCGGCGGTAAGGCTTGGGGGAATGTAGAATATCCAGCATGGCGCGCACGGCGGCAAGCGCGCCGGCCTCGTTTTCAAAGTAGGTTTTATCGCTCTGCACCTGCTCGCAAAGCTGCCAGGCTGAATCAAACAGATCCTTTTGATTTTCAAAGAAAAACGCAACCTCGGGCATATCCTCCGACCAGTCAAGCAGCGCGTCCTCCGCGTTGGTGAAGGCCTCTAAAAACGCAATGTTATCGCTGCGCTGGGCAAGAATGCCATCCAGCGTATCCCTGCCGCCCTCGGCAACGCTTTTGCCAGGATAGGGAGCCTTGCCGGTATACCTGGACAGAAGGGCTTGATTGACCGCCTTCTTATCGCCCAGCAGGGAAGCAAGCTGGCCGCAAAGCCCGTCCTCATCCGTGTGCAGATCCATCGCGCCAAACAGCTCGGCGGCCAGCTGGCGGGCTTTTTTAATCAGAATATCCGGCGCGGAGACCTTTTGCCGCAGCACCGTTTTTTCTGTTTCGGCGCGCTTGCGCAGGCAGTCCAGCACCTTGCGGTCGCCGGCGGTCAGCACAGCGCCGCCATAAAGCAGCTGGATTTTCTGCCTGCGCATCAGCGCGGCGGTCAGTGCGGCGATGTCGATTTCGCGCCAGCCGTAGGGCGCGCCCTGGTAGCGCTTCTGCATCTCGGCCATGGTGACGGTGATATGCTGGCGGCTGCGGCTTTCAAGGTACTGCTGCATCTCGGCCAGCGCCCTGTCGTTGGGCTGGGCCACGCCTGCAAGCGATTCCTGCACGAGGCCGCCGGTCAGGATGGCCTGAATATCCTGATCGGACTGCACGAAGGTATCTACATAGTCGAGCTTGCTGTATACCCCCTCCACCAGGCGCGACAGGGCTGCGTCCAGCGCCTCCTTAACGGAAGAGCAGCGGATCGCCGCACGCTCACCCGCGATATAGAAGGAGCCCTTGACAATGGCCTCCTTCAGCAGGTCGGTCGCGGTCTTTTCGCGCTTTTTTGCCTCGTTCTGCTTTTCCTGAACGATTTTGCGCAGGGATTCCGAATGCTGAGAAACATTATGCTGCTTAACGTATTGCTCGATGCGGCGAACCTCCTCAAACTCCTGATAGTAATCGCTGGAGGTATCAAGCAGCACGATGGCGGCATGGTCAGCGCTGGATTGCAGCAGCAGCCGCTGCCGGTCGGCCTCGGTATCCTGAAGCCCGGAGGCCAGGGTAATCAGATTTAGCTTGATGCTGCCGGAGGGCTGGCCCAGCGGCGCAAAATCGATCATCGGATCGTATGAAAAATCATAGCGGTTTTTATAACGGTATTTTTTGCCCGGATACAAATCGGAAAACACAGCCTGGCCGATCATGCGGAGCACGTCGTTCTGATCGACGACGCTGCTGCGGATCTCGCGGTTGACGTCCTGCTCTTCATCGGTGAGGAAGAGATAGGTTTCGCCGCTGCGGGAAACATAGTTTTCATGCACCAGACGATCCAACGATTCCTGCAGCGCGCGGCGGATGGTGATCTTATCGGCGTGGATATTGTCGACCATCAGGGTGGACAGGTTTTCGATGCTGGAGGCAAGGCCCTCTACGTAACGGATGAGAAACAGAAGCTTGAGCACGTTCACATCCTGCTTTTTCAGTCCGTCGCCCGCCTGCGCCGCGCGGTCCGCACGGTCGATGACCCGGCGCACAGCGCCGTCTAGGAAGGTGTGCACCGTATCGTAAAAACAATAAAACGGCACAAAGCAGTTTTCATCCTGAAGCTTTACTTGCTGCGCGGCCTCCTGAAAGGCGGAAAGCATGCTGCGCTCGCCGCCGGAAAGGTGCTTGCCGGAGGAGCCGTGCTTTCGCACCTGCACCAGTACCTCCTGCAGAAGCTTGAACTGATAGGGGACGAAGGGATAGGACTCCACAAACTCGTCTTCGCTGGAATAACCCTTCAGATCGGCGATCGTGCCCGGCGCAAAGGAAAATAGATTGCGCATGATGGAGATATTCTGCTGATATACCAGGCGCAGCAGCCTTTCGGCCGTTTCGTTCTTGGCCAGGATACGGCGTTTGATCACCTCGTCCACTGAGGCGGAGGAGAGGCTCAGGCGAGTGTTGAAGCGCCCCTGGATTTTGGAAAAGTCGTTGCCCTTTACATGCGTTACGCTGTCGATATCCTCCTGGCTGGTTACGATGATCCAAACCTTGCCACGGCATTTGGCACCCAGCTCCTCCACAACGGTCTGCAGGTTGAGCATCAAGCTGGAATCGTCGCCGATATACTGGCCGATTTCATCCACCAGAAAAACCAGGTGGAAGTTGGGGGCTTTGCTTTGCACGTATTCGGCGATTTCCTTGGCCAGGCGGTCGATGCTGATTTCGGCGGTTTCCGTGCCGTTGAACCAGTTGCGTGCGGCCTGATCGGAAATGCCCGTCGTCTGCGTCAGCGCGGCGGTCACGTCGTCCTCCCAGAAGGCAAAGGCCTCGCGCGCGGTTTCCCAAGGCTCGGTGTTGATTTGCTCAAAAGCTGCTTTGAAGGCCGCCAGCTTGCCCTGACGATCCAAAAAACGCTCAAAGGCGGCAACCTTCAGGTCGTCGCCGTAATAGCCGCAGTGTTCATAAAAGACCTTGGTGAATACGCGCAGAATCGCGTCCCGGTCCTTGCCCATGGGGGATTTTGCATCAATATTGAACAGAATCACCTCGGTGGGGGTTTGCGCGACGCGGCGCATCATTTCGTATCGGTAGGGATCGTAATCGAATTTATCGGCAAAGTAATCGATGGCCTTTTTGCCGCACACCTCTTCATTGGCCAGCAGGTAGGAAAGAATCTTGAGAAAGTGCGATTTACCGCTGCCGAAGAAGCCCGAAATCCAAACGCCAATTTTATCTGTTGTGCCCTCAACGCCCTTTTCGTACTGATCATAAAATGCGCCGAAGTGCTTTTGCAGCTCGCGGGTGATTACGTATTCCTCCAGCTCCTGACGGCGGTTTTCGTCGTCCGTCTGCATCACCTTGATTACGCCGTTGATCGAGCGGTCAATGCTTTTCTGGAACATATTCTGCAGTTTCATAGTAAGGCTCCTTGCTTATATCAGATTAAAGGCACGATAGTAGTTGTCGTCCATAAAGGCTTCAAACAGCGTCAGCGTCTGCCCGTTGTAATCGCCGGGGTAAAACAGCACGACCGGTACGTCGTCGAAGACATGCTGCAGATTATTGAGGATGTTGTGACTGCGCATATAGGGAAATACGCGCCCCACGCCGGAGATCATCACCACATCGCCGGTCTGGTGATCGGGGTATTTCATGCGCTCGATATAGGCCTCCGGGGGCGCGACGCGCTGGATCTGCCTGAGCATAAAATCCGCGCCGTGCTGCGCCTCCATCTGCGCAATGCGATCCAGGATGCGGCGCTCCCGACAGATATCCAGCAGGATGTCGTACAGATCATACGCGATCACCCGGCAGGCGCCGTTTTGCCCGTTTTCACTGGCGGCAATGCTGTGCAGAAAATGCCGAACCGGCATTTCCTCGTCGGGGCGGTAGGCAAACACATACAGACCCACCTCGTTGCTGAGTCCTTTGTTGCTTAAAAACGCTTCGTCATGCAGCTTTTCGCGCAGCGCGTCAAGCCGTGATAATATATTCTGCAATGCTGTCACCTCAGTCGATCACATCGAACGCCGGCAGAAAGCGCTGCATGCCCGCAGCCCTTAAGGCGCGTTCAAATTCATCTGAAATCTGTACGGGGCAAAGCCTGGTGCTTCCGATCTTTTCCAGATAGCCGTTCTCGCGCAGCACGTTCATCAGCACCGATTTGATGCGCTTGACGGTTTCCGGGCTCCAGGCGGCGACGGCCTCATCCTTTTCGCCCAGGCACGCAAAAAACACGTTTACGTCCTTGGACGTAAGCGTCAGATCAAAAGCGCGGTATTTTTCGCCGATAACGTCGGTCATAAACTCTGCCAGCAGCCTGCTCTGGCACATCATGGCGACCAAGGCGGCCTGCTTGGCCTGCTGCGTATCGCCCTGCGCCAGCATGTCAAGCAGCGTCTGGCTGCACGCAATGCATGCCAGACGATTGAGCGCGGCGCGGCAGTTTTTTGTGATCACGCGCTCCGTGGGATATTGAAACAGATTGTCCCGATATACTGTGTCCGTTATTTCCGCATTTGACAGGCCATTTTTATACAGACGCGCGACGATGCGCATCTCCCGAAACATAAACTGCTCGCGGGTAAGAGAACCGTTGTACAGTCCCACATGCATCCTCCTATCGTTGATCCGATGACGGATAGCGGTGGCGGCGATTCGCTGCGCCGATAGGGGCTGCATTCCTAAATGGCATTTTCAGATCTTTTGCTGACGAGCCCGTTTGATATAATGCCTGTGCGATGGTTTTTCGCAAATTATCCGATTCTGCGACGCTGGCTAAAACTGATGAACGGCGAGGAATGCCACTGACTATCTTCTATAATATTATAAGTGGAAATCGTTCCCATGTCAAGATAATCGGCTCCTGCGATGGCAATTTTATGGCGGATTTCGGCAGGCTTGCCGGGCGCGGGCGGCGCTTGAACCGCCGCCATGCAAGCGTGCCGCCGGCAGAGCACGTCAAAGACGCGGAAATGGGTAAGCCGTCAGCTAAGCCGTCAAAAATGGCAATTGTGTCAGCCGTTCAGTATCAGCAGCAAAATTCATGGAGCAAGGAGAACGAAGCATGTCAAAACATGGGGAGAACATTTATAAGCGCCGGGACGGCCGATACGAGGGACGCTATGTGATCGGCAAGAATGCGTCCGGCAAAACCAGATTCGGATATGTTTATGGGCGACAGTACGCGCAGGTGCGCACACGATTGCTGCAGAAGAAGTCAGAGCTCCTGACTGCCGCTGCAAGCGCCGCATCGGCCCGCGATGTTACCCTGCGGGAATGGCTTTGCTATTGGCGCGAAAACGAACTGATGGGTACAGTGAAGCCCTCGTCCTATCAGGCCTATTGCAGGCAGATCAGCTTGCATCTGATTCCGGCACTGGGCGATGTGCCGCTTTCGCAGCTAACGCCGGCCTGCGTACACGCCTTTGCCGGACGGCTGGAGGCCTGCGGCCTGGCCTATAACACAAGAAAGGGGATTTTTCGCCCTTTATCTGCTGCTTTGCGCTGCGCCCAGGAGGAGGGGTTGGCCGCAAAAAATCCTTGCCGCAAAATCAAAATCCAGCTTTCCGAAAAGGCTGAACAGCGCGTGCTCAGTCGCCCGGAACAGGAAATGCTGCGCAAGGAAGCGCTGAAGCAGAATAACCTGCCCGTCCTGCTCAGCCTGTATACAGGCATGCGTTTGGGCGAGGTATGCGCACTGAAATGGCAGGATATCGACTGGAAAAAACGCACCGTCGCCGTCAGACGCACGGCGCAGCGGGTTGCGCATGCCCTGTCATCCGCCCATGAAAGCACGTTTCTGATGGTCGGCACGCCCAAATCCAGGCGCTCGCGCCGCGTGCTGCCCATTCCTGATTTTTTGATTTCAAAGCTACGCGAGGCTTTCTTCGCCGCCGGCAGCCTGTCGCCCGAGACTTTTATCTTTGGAAAGGGCGCGCGCGCCGCCGAGCCGCGCACGCTGCAGCGGCGATTCAGCCGTCTGCTGCACAGCGTCGGCCTGACCGGCGTTCATTTTCATACGCTTCGTCACAGCTTCGCCACACGGCTGATGGAGCTGGGCGTGGATATTCAAACCATCAGCGCGCTGCTGGGGCATGAATCGGCCAGGACGACGCTGGACTTTTATGGGCACAGCCTGACGGAGCAGCAAATTCGCGCCGCTTCGCTGCTTGCCTCCTGCTGACCGCCGGCAATAAGCCGTCAAAAGCCGTAAAGCCCCTGCAGAAAAGGCAGCAGCAGTCGGCCCTTTGGCCCGTGCCGTAAAGTCGGATAATTTGCGACGCTTTTATTCTGGCATAATCGCTTTGAATTATTCCGCTTTGCTGCTTCGGTGCATGCGCGGCGTTGCTCCGCCGAGACTAAATGGCTGCCGAAGATAATAGAAACACCGAAACGGAGCCTGCTTGCCCCGTTTCGGCGTTCAATGATGTTCGATTTTTAGAATCAGGTCTTTTAATCCATATAGAATAAGCCGTTTTTGCTGTATTGCGTATTCTGTGTGATCTCGATGCCGAAATGATCAAAGATCGCGCCGGCTCCGTCCATGTCGATCCAGCGCCGGTTCAATTCGTCCGCATAGAGGATGGTATGTCCCACGCAGGCAGGGTCGTTGAAGATGAAATAGGGCGTTTCGGCGTTTTGGCAGTAGCCAACGCAGATCACCCAATGCCCCTCAACGAGGTAGGATTCTGAATCAGAGGGGGCATCCAGATTATAGCTGCCATCCTCTGTGGAAGACCAGGCTTGCAGCGGCATCAAAACGGGATGTCCCGCAGCCAGCTTTTGCAGCAGGTCGTCCAGGGATAGCTGCTGGGATGCTGTGAAAGCAACGCCATTTTTTTCCAGATATGCCATAATGGCGCTGGGCGGCGTGCCGTTTTCGGGCGTGGTGCCAAGCAGGTTTTCATATTGCGTCAGGTTCAGGTCGGCTGCATAGGGATCAAGCCAGTTCATCAGCATCTGTACGCAGGTGGCGCCGCAGGTATAATCGCCATATTGCCGCAGGGCCGGAAGATCGATGAACACCTCCGCGTCCGTCAGAGAAGCAACATAAAAAGACGTGTCGTCGGCATTGGCGTTGCTGCCGATTGGAAGCAGAAGAATGCATGAAAGCAAAAGCAGGGCTGTCAGGCTGAGAAGGCTGATTTTTGTTTCTTTCATATTTGGCTCCTTTGGCATATTGGGCAGAATGAGCGCACGATCCGTTTGATTCTTCCCTATCATAGCATGCGGCGCAGCGCTTCGCAAGCCTTTTTGCAGGCATGGATTTGTTTACGCTTCATTCATTGCTTTGTCATTTTCTGGGGGTATGTTAAAATCGACCTTCAGAATAGGAGGAAGAAGAAATGATGCAGCTGAAAAAACTCGTTTGCCTGATGCTGGCGCTGGCACTTTTGCCTCTCAGCGCCGCGCTGGCGGAGGAGGAAAGCTATTTTACCGCGCGGGATTTGGCGCAGGATTACGATGCGAACAAGGCGGCGATGATTCAACTGCTTGATAGCGAAATTGCCGCAGGCACGGAGAGCGTGACCGTCAGCGGTACGACCGCAACGATTACGGCAGAGGGCGTTTACGTGCTGACGGGTACGCTGCAAAATGGGCAGATCATTGTGGACGCGCCCAAGGACGCCAAGGTGCAGCTGGTGCTTGATGGCGTGACCATTCATAGCGAAACCTCCGCTGCGATCTATGTACGCCAGGCCGATAAGGTGTTTTTGACGCTGGCGGCGGGCACGGAGAACAACCTTTCCAGCGGCGATGCGTTTGAGGCGATTGACGATAACAACATTGACGCAGCGGTGTTCTCCAAGGATACCCTGACGATTAACGGCGCGGGCGCGTTGACGGTTGCGTCCCCGGCGGGACATGGCGTTGCGGTCAAGGGCAAGCTGAAAATAACCGGCGGCAGCGTGCGCATTACCGCCGCCCGCCATGGCGCGACGGGCAAAAACGGTGTGTATATCTGCGGCGGAACGCTGGATATTACGGCTGGGCAGGATGGCCTGCACGCCGAAAATGATGAGGATACCACCCGGGGAATGGTGGTTATCAGCAGCGGCAGCGTGCGCATTGCGGCGGATGGAGACGGCATTGACGCGGGCGGCACGCTGGAAATCACGGACGGCGATTTTGATATCGTCACGGGCGGCGGCAGCCAGAATGCGCCCGCTCATCAGGAGGAGCGCGGGGACCGTGGCTGGTTCGGCTGGCAGGATAGTGCGAGCAACTCTGCACAGGATACTGCCAGCGCCAAGGGACTGAAGGCCAGCGGCAGCGTGACGCTGACTGGCGGCGATTTCACGCTGGATTGCCAGGACGACGCGATTCACAGCAACGCCGATGTGAACATCGCAGGCGGGACGTATCAGATCGCCACGGGCGACGATGGCGTGCATGCGGATGAAAACGTTGCGACATCAGGCGGAACGATTGCCATCAGCGCCAGCTACGAGGGGATCGAGGGACAATGCATCGAAATCTCGGGCGGCAAGATCGACGCGACTGCCTCAGACGACGGCCTGAACGCTGCGGGCGGCGACAGTGGCGACGATACGCGGCGCAGCTTTATGCAAAGCAGCGGCAATAACGAGCTGATTATTTCCGGTGGGTACATTGTGATCGACGCGGCGGGCGACGGATTGGATTCTGACGGCAATTTGACTGTAACAGGAGGAAATGTATATGTATATGGTCCTGAAAGCAGCAATAATGGGGCTCTTGATTTTGATGGTACAGGCACGGTTACGGGCGGCGCGGTGGTCGCCCTGGGCGCGTCGGGCATGGCACAGAACTTCGACGATTCCTCCTCGCAGGGCTCCATACTGGCGTCCTGCTCCACCCAGGCGGCGGGCACCGTGGTAACGCTGCTGAATGCAAACGGCAACGAGCTGATCTCCTGCACGGCGAAAAAGAGCTTTTCTTCGGTGGTCATCAGCCTGCCAGAAATCCAGAGCGGCCAAACCTACACGTTAAGAATCGGCTCCTCCACCCAGAATATCATGATGAACGGGCTGATCTATGGCAGCGGGTTTAGCGGTTTCGGCGGGGGAGGCAGATGGCGGCCATGAGCAGGGGCGCGAAGGTGCTGTATTGCGTTTATCTTGCGCTGCTGATGGGCTTTACCGGCTTTGTGACGCTGGATACGTTTGTGATTGCGCGGGTGGAAACCACGCTGGAAGCGCCTCAGCCGACGCAAACGCCAAGCGTTGCCAGCGCGGAACCGATCATTACTGAGAATAGCTATCAGGATGCGCATATTTCCATTCAAATTGATACCCGCCGGTTGGACGATACGACCGTCTATATTGCTGATGTGACGCTATCCTCCCCGGAGTATTTGAAAACTGCCCTGGCGCAGAATGCTTATGGCAAAAACGTGACGGAGACGACCTCCGCCATTGCCGCGCGGCAAAGCGCCATCCTGGCTATTAACGGCGATTATTATGGCTCCCGCGAACGCGGCTATGTGCTGCGCAACGGCACGCTGTATCGCAGTACCGCCGCGGCTGATCAGGAGGATTTGGTGATTTTTTCCGACGGTTCATTCGCCGTCATTGACGAAGGCAGCATCTCGGCGGATTCGCTGCTCCAGCAGGGCGCGATGCAGGTACTCTCCTTTGGCCCGGCGCTGGTGGCGAACGGCGAAATCACCGTATCGCAAAAGGATGAGGTGGGCAAGGCCATGGTCAGCAATCCACGTACGGCCATTGGCGTCGTTGCGCCGCTGCACTATTTGTTTGTTGTGTCGGATGGCCGCACCAGCCAAAGCGCAGGCCTGTCGTTGTATGAGCTGGCGCAGCTGATGCAGTCGCTGGGCACGCAGACGGCCTATAATCTGGATGGCGGCGGATCGTCCGCCTTGTATTTCAATGGTACGGTCGTCAACAACCCCACCACCAACGGCAGGCGTATCCAGGAAAGGAGCGTGAGCGACATTGTCTACATCGGCTACTGATATAAGCCGGGCCCGGATAAAAAGGCTGGGATGGCGCTTTCTGTGGATCAGCTTTGCTTGCGCAGCGTTCTCATTTGTTTATGAGTGCTTTAGCCATCAGGTATACGCGCGCAGCATGATTCTTGCCTTTTTATATCCAATGATTGGCGGCACACTGCCATGCTTTGTGATTTCACGCCTGCGTCGCCTGCCGAAACCTTGGACGCTATATGCTTGGCGCGCGGGCGTGATGACCGCCATGATCGGCAGCCTGATGCGGGGCGCGCTGGAAATTTACGGCACCAGAAACCGCCTGACAGCCGCTTATTCCATGCTGTGCGGCGCGCTGTGCCTGGCAGGGGCGCTGGGATATCTGATTGCTCCGCAGAAGATGATGTGAGCGGGGGAAGACCGCACGCTTATGCAAAAGTATCGCAAGATCCATGATTTTGCGGTACTTTTTATTTTTAACGTTTTAACCAGCGCTAGCAACGGCGAATGATGCAACATTTAGAAAATGAATATGCAACATATAGATATTGCGGAAGGCTGGATTTTGACCGTATAATGCAAATGCTATAGCACAAATGTTACGCCTTGTGGGAGGAACGGATTTATGGCTAAAATCGTCTTTATGGGAGCGGGCTCCAGTGTTTTTGTCAAAAATGTAGTGGGCGACTGCATGCTGTCTCCCGTGCTGAAGGACAGCGAATTTGCCCTGTATGATATCGATCCCGTTCGTCTGGACGATAGCCGCAGGATGCTGACGGCGCTCAACAGCAATATGGGTGGCCATGCGGTGATCACCGCCTATCTGGGCGTGGAAAACCGCAAGGACGCGCTGCGCGGCGCATCCTATGTGATTAACGCCATTCAGGTGGGCCTGTACGAGCCCTGCACGGTAACGGACTTTGAAGTGCCCAAGAAGTACGGCCTGCGCCAGACCATCGGCGATACGCTGGGCATTGGCGGCATCTTCCGTGCTCTGCGCACCATCCCCGTGATGCAGGATTTTGCCGATGATATGGCTGCGGTTTGCCCGGACGCGTGGTTCCTCAACTATACCAATCCCATGGCCATGCTGACCGGCTATATGCAGCGCTACACCCCCATCAAGACGGTGGGCCTGTGCCACAGCGTGCAGGTGTGCGCCAAGCGGCTGCTGGCTGGCCTTGGCATGGAATATGATCCGACCATCCGCACGCTGATTGCGGGCATCAATCATCAGGCTTGGCTGCTGGATATCCGCGATAAGGACGGCAACGACCTGTATCCCGAAATCAAGCGCCGCGCCCTGGCTCGCACGGAAAAACATGAGGACATGGTGCGCTATGAAATTATGAAGCGCTTTGGCTACTATGTAACGGAATCCAGCGAGCACAGCGCCGAATACACGCCCTATTTTATCAAGGATAAGTATCCCGAGCTGATCGAGCGCTTCAATATCCCGTTGGATGAGTATCCGCGCCGCTGCATCAAGAACATTGAAAAATGGGCCACGCAGCGCGACGAGCTGACCAACAATCCCAACCTGCGCCATGAGCTGTCCCGCGAGTATGCTAGCCATATCATGGCCGCCATGGAAACCAATACGCCCTACAAGATCGGCGGCAACGTGATCAACACGGGGCTGATCACCAACCTGCCGCAGAACGCCTGCGTGGAGGTACCCTGCCTGGTGGATGGCTCAGGCGTAACGCCCTGCTATGTGGGCGATCTGCCTGAGCAGTGCGCGGCGCTGAACCGTACCAATATCAACGAACAGCTGCTGACCATCGAGGCCGCCAAGACCCTGAAGAAGGAATACATTTATCAGGCTGCGCTGATGGATCCGCATATGCAAAGCGAATTGTCCATTGACGATATCGTGGCGCTGTGCGATGATATGATCGAGGCTCACAAGGGCTGGCTGCCTGAGTATCACTAAGCGAATCAAACGGAAATGCATAGTGTTTCCGGGTTGAGATAGACCGTTTAAAAAACGAAAGGAAGGCAACGAAACATGAAAAAGATCCTGGCTCTGCTGCTTGCGCTGGCTCTGCTGCTGCCCACCGTGGCGATGGCCGAGCTGAACCGCGTCTCCGAGGAACCCGTGGAATTCACCTTCTGGGCCGCGTACAACCCCACCTTCCAGACCGATTGGGAAAACATGAAGTGCTGGAAGTACCTGGAAGAAGCGACCGGCGTCCACATCAAGTGGGAGCTCTACACCCTGAACGAAATGAAGGATAAGCTGGGCATCACGCTGGCTGGCGGCGATCCCTCTGTGCTGCCGGACGCCTTCTTCCGCTGCAATATCACCGATACGCAGCTGAAAAAGTACGGCCCCGAAGGCATGTTTCTGGATATCAGCAAACTGGTTCGCGAGTATGCCCCGAACCTGTGCCAGAAGATGGACGATATGAACGCCTGGGGTTCCATGCTGGATCCTGAGACGGGCGCGCTGTATGCCACCCCGACCCTGAAGGACAGCATCTCTTCCCGCATTCTGCCCAACTTCTACTTCAACAAGCACATGATGGAAAACGTCGGTTGGACGACCGGCGCGCCAAAGACGACCGACGAACTGTACGATCTGCTGGTGCTCATCCGCGATAACGACGCTAACGGCAACGGCGATCCCGGCGACGAAGTGGGCATCACCTCCAACAGCCTCACCCGTATTATGAACCTGTTCTCCGGCGCGTTCGGCATCAACAACCGCGGCCGCGAGGATCTGTGCGTGGATGCCGATCCTGCCGATGAGACCAAGGTGCGCTATGTATACACCACCGAAGAATACCGCAAAATGCTGTCCTACCTGAACAAGCTGTACACCAACAACCTGATCGACAGCAACATCTTTTCTCTGAAGACCTCCTCCATGGTGGCTTTGGGCAGCCAGAACCAGATCTTCGGCCTGGCCTATCACTCCCTGGCGGCTGCTGGCATCGATGAAGCCGACTATATCGGCATGGACGAACCCATCCAGGGCCCGGATGGCTACAAGGCCTGGAATACCACCGACAGCGGCATCTACAAGGGCGCTTTCGTCATCTCTGCCAACTGCAAGCAGCCCGAAATGCTGGTCAAGTGGATTGACAACCTGTACACCTACGAAGGCAGCTTGCTGATCAACTTCGGCAAAGAAGGCGAAGATTGGCACTACAACGAGCAGCACCTGCCCACCTGGAACGATTATATCCTGGATCAGGTGAACGAAAACACCAATTACGACCTCGTTACTGCTCAGGTGTCCTGCTATGCCTCCGGCAACGTGCCCTGCTGGTTCACCGATGAAACCTTCCCCGGCGCGCAGTGCCGCGGCCTGGGCTACGAAACCTCTCAGAAGCTGGCGCCCTACACCAACCAGCAGGCTTGGCTGTTCAACTTCACCATCGAGGAAGCGGAAGAAGTGTCTGCCCTCAAGGCTGATATCAACACCAACTGTCATGACGTTTGGCGCGCTGATTTCATCAAGGGCACCAAGGACGTTAACGACGACGCCGTTTGGAACGAATATGTGCAGCAGATCGAAAGCCTCGGTCTGGAAGACATGATGTACCTGTATCAGACTGCGCTGGATCGTATGCTCGAGACGAAGTAAAGCAACCGTCGATCGGGGGCACATGTCGCGCTGTGCCCCCGATCTCCTTATAATCCTGACGCCGTAAACAAGGAGCTTCAAATCATGACTACAAATTTGAAAGTGCCCGGCCGGAAAAGCTGGACGCAGCGGCTGAGAAATGAAATGGCTGCCAACTGGCAGCTTTATCTGCTTGTGCTTCTGCCGGTCGTTTATCTGATTCTATTCCACTATTGGCCTATGCTGGGCGTGCAGATTGCCTTTAAAGATTTCAAGCCGACCAAGGGCATCTGGGGTAGCCCGTGGGCTTCCTCCCGCGGCCAGGTGAATGTGTTCAAGCACTTTCAACGCTTCCTGCGCTCGTCCTATTCGCTGCAGATTATCGGCAACACCATCAGCCTGAGCCTTTACTCGCTGCTGGCCAAATTTCCCTGCTGCCTGCTGCTGGCGCTGATGATGAACGAGCTGCGCAGCACGAAGCTCAAGAAAACGGTACAGGTTGTTACCTATGCTCCGCACTTTATTTCCACGATTGTCGTCGTGGGTATTATGCAGCAGATGTTTGCCGCGCCCTCTGCCCTGATGCGTTCGGGCGGCGTGGTGAATATGCTCATCGGCATGCTGGGCGGCGAGCCCATTCCCTTCATGGAAAGCGCCTCCGCTTTCCCGCACATGTACGTCTGGTCCGGCGTGTGGTCCAGCGCCGGCTGGGGGTCCATCATCTATCTGGCCACGTTGTCCAATGTCGATCCGCAGCATTATGAGGCGGCCACGCTGGACGGCGCAACCAAGCTGCAAAAAATCTGGTATATCACCCTGCCTGTGCTGATTCCCACCGCGGTTACGCTGTTTATCCTGGACGTCGGCCATGTGATGAACGTCGGCTTTGAAAAAGCCTACGCCATGCAGAACGACCTGAACCGCACCTCCTCGCAGGTGCTGGCTACCTATGTGTATACGCAGGGCATTAAGGATGGCAACTATTCCTTCTCCACCGCCATCAGCCTGTTTAACTCTGTCATCAATCTGGTGCTGATTTGCACCGTGAACTTTATTAGCCGTAAAATCTCCGAAGTGAGCTTGTGGTAAGGAGGCGCGATTTGTTATGACTACCGCGAAAAAAACTTCCTCGACCGCTATTAAGCGCATTCGGGGAGACGTGGTTTTTGATGTTGTCAACGCCAGCATCCTGATCGTGATGATGCTGGTAGTGCTGTATCCGCTGATTTATGTGGTCAGCTGCTCGGTTTCGTCGCCGCTGCTGGTGGTGCAGAGCAAGGTGGTGCTTTTCCCCAAGGGCATGACCAAGGTTGCCTATGAGCACGTGTTTAACAACTCCCTGATTCTCAGCGGCTATGGCAACACCATCCTATACACCCTGATTGGCACCAGCATCAACCTGGTGATGACCATCATGGCCGCCTTCCCGCTCTCGCAGAAAACCTTCGGCGCGCGCAAGGGCATCACGTTCCTGTTCACCTTCACCATGCTCTTTTCGGGCGGCTTGGTACCCACCTTCCTGACTGTGCAAAGGCTGGGCCTGATGGATACCGTGTGGGCGCTGGTGCTGCCCGGCGCGATCAGCGCATGGAACATGCTGATCATGAAAAACTATTTCCAGACCTCTATCCCGGGCGAATTGTACGAGGCTGCGCGTATTGACGGCGCGGACTGGATGACCATCCTGCTGCAATTGGTGCTGCCGTTGTCCATGCCCATCGTGGCTGTGATGATCCTGTATTATGGCGTTTCGCATTGGAACTCCTATTTCAGCGCTCTGATCTATCTGCGCGATCGCATGCGTTATCCGTTGCAGCTGATCATGCGCAGCTATTTCTCCGGCAATGACTTTGCCGAGCAGGGCGGCGGCGGGGAGGATACCGCTACGGCGCTGCTGCTGACGGAAACCATCAAGTACGCGTTGATTGTGATCGCGTCCTTCCCCATGCTGTGCCTGTATCCGTTTATGCAGCGCTTCTTCGTGAAGGGCGTTATGCTGGGCGCGGTCAAGGGCTAAAGCAGGAGTTTGTCGTGCGCATGGCGAAATAGCTGGGGCGATAAGGAGGCGGAAGGATGGATATTCTGCTCAGACGCAGCGGCTATATGGCCTGCGAACCCCGGCACAGTTTCGGCCCGATGGCGCATGAGTGCTTTCTGTTTCATATCATCCTTTCCGGCTGTGGCTTTTTTGAGCAGGAAGGAAAGCGCTATGTTCTGCATACCGGGCAGGGATTCCTGATCTGGCAGGGCAAAACAGCTTATTATGAAGCGGACGCGCATGATCCCTGGACGTATACCTGGCTGGGCTTTCGCGGGGCGGATGCGCTGCGGATGATTGCCGCCATGGGGCTGAGCGAGAACCATCCCATATGGGAAATGAGCGGGGATGAGCAGCTTCAGCGCTCCTATCAGCGCATTCTGCACGATATCCCCAAGTGCGCGGATATCGTATCCATGCGCTCCATTATTGCGGGCGATATGCTGAATTTTCTCTCCTGGGCGGGGGAAACGAGCATCAAGGCTTCCACCCTGTCCATGCGCTATTGCGATCAGGCCGCGGCGTACATGCGCTCTCACCTGAATCAAAAGGTCACGGTGGAGCAGTTAGCGGCGTTCATTGGCCTCAGCCGTTCGCAGCTCTTTCGAGCGTTTAAAGAGGTCTACGGCAAATCTCCCCGCGAAATGCTGGCCATTATTCGCACGGAGCAGGCGCAGTATATGCTGCTGAATACTTCGTTGCCGTTGGAGCAGGTGGCGCTTTCCTGCGGTTATGCAAACGAATCGCACTTTTGCGTGTCCTTTAAGCGCGAATGCGGCTTTTCGCCCATGGAGTTTAGAAAGACGCAGAGCGACGTTCTGCTGGATGAGTAAACGTAAAACAGAGATAAAAGGGTCGCCCTTCCTGCTGCCTGACGGCGCGTGGAAGGGCGACCCTTTTTGTTTTTTGCAGGCGGAGAGCCTTATTCTCATCGGAAAAAGCGGATGGCCATTTTGCATCACCCGCGGCATGATCTCCAGCGGCAGCGTTGTGCCGGATGAAGGAGCGGCCTGCGGCGATAAAATGAGGTATTTAAAAATCAATTGGAAAAATAATCCTGCAATGCCTGGGCGGCGGCCTGCTCGTCTGGGCCGTCGATCACAGCTTCCAGGGTTTCCTGCTGGATATAGCCCAGCGACAGGATGCCAAGCAGGGATTTTGCGTTGATGGTGCGGTGCGCGTCGCACAGAAGTACCGAGGCTTCATAGCGGGAAAGCATTTGCGCAAAGCGTGCGGCGGTTTCCTGCGTAAAGGGGCAATTATGCTTGAGGGACAGCTTCAGGGTCATCATTTTGATCATCTCCATTAAGTACGGGCGCGCCGGAGGCTTGCGCATACTGCATTATTTTTCGTAGTCTGTGGTTTACGCCGGATTTGCCCAGCGGCGGATCCAGCATTTCGCCCAGCTGTTCCAGCGAGGCGTCGGGGTTCTTCAGGCGCAGCTCCGCCGTTTCGCGCAGGGCGGGAGGCAGGGCGGCAAGCAGGGAACGCGCTTCTAAATATTGCAGCGCGGAGATCTGCCGCTGGGCGGCGGATAGCTGGCGCAGCATGTTGCTGTGGTCGCAGTTGGTGGCGCGCAGCACGCTTTCATGCAGGCTGCGCTGCGCCAATATGTTTTCATAGTGCATCATGGCGCGGGTAGCGCCCATAAGCCCCAGCAGGGTGGAAATCTGCCCGCTGCGCTTAAGATACACAATGTGCGCGCCGCGGCGCTGCATGATGGCGCAATCCAATTCGCACCGGGTAAGCAGCTGAGACAGCGCCTGCGCGCGGGGCTCGCTGTTGCATACAAATTCCAGGTGATAGCCGTGCTCGGGCGCGGTGACGGAGCCCTCGCCTAAAAAAGCGCCGCGCAAAAAAGCATGCTGGCAGCACTTGCGCGTCAGCGCGCGGCGGGGCAGGCCGCGATATACCTCGCCCTGCTCGCTTTCATGCAGCATGTGCAGGGACAGCATCAGCTTGCGGGTATCGCCCTGGGACAGGCGGATCACGCACACGCGGCGGCCGCCAAAGCGTTCTACCTTGTTAAAGTGCGGGGTGGCGTTGATTTCCAGCCGCTTTTTCAGCAGGATGAAGACACGCTTGGCCACTGTGACGTTCTCGGATGAAAACGCAATGGAAACCTGCCCGCGCCCATGCAGGGTCATCGAGGCGCAGGATTGGGTCAGCGCGTTTAATTCGCTGAGCATGCAGCAGCTTTTTTCAATGCGCAGGGATACAAGCTCCTGCTTGACTTCTGTGGAAAAGCTCATGCTTCAAAATGGCCGATCAGGCGAACCTCCGGCTCCAGCGTTACGCCGAACTGTGCCTGCACGCGGCGCTGCACCTCCTGCATCAGGCGATAGATTTCGCTCGATGTGGCGTGTCCGCGGTTGATGACAAAGCCCGCGTGCATTTCGCTTACCTGCGCGTCGCCCACGCGATAGCCCTTGAGGCCGGCCTGCTCAATCAGCGCGCCGGCGTAATATCCAACCGGACGCTTGAAAAACGACCCGCAGCTGGGATATTGCAGCGGCTGTTTTTCGCGGCGGCGCGCGGCCAAATCGGCCATCGTGGCCTTGATTTCATCGGGGCTGCCGGGGGCTAATTCAAACGTGGCCTCCAAGACGACCCAGCCGTTTTGCATCACGGCGCTGGAACGATAGCCAAGCGATAGCTCATCCTTGCTTACCATGCGCACGCCTTCGGGCGTAAGCACGCGGGCGGAGACGATCACCTGTGCGATTTCTCCGCCGTAAGCGCCGGCGTTCATGCACACCGCGCCGCCGATGGAGCCGGGGATGCCCGCGGCAAATTCCAGACCGGTCAGACTGGCCTGTGCAGCGGCGCGCGCGGCGGCGGCCAGCGATGCGCCTGCCTGCGCCGTCAGTGTATTTGCAAATACAGAGACTTCGCTCAGCGCGCGTCCCAGGTGGATCACCAGCCCGTCAAAGCCGCTGTCCGCGATCAAAAGGTTGGAGCCGTTGCCCAATATCAGCAGGGGAAGGCCCTTCTCCTGCGCCCATTGATGAACGTGCGTAAGCTGCTGCGCGTTTCTCGGCATCGCAAACAGGGCGGCTGGGCCGCCAGTTCTCATGGTGGTGTAGGGAGCCAGCGTGACGTTTTCGCGCACACATCCGGCGGGAAGCAGGGCGGATAGCTGCTGAAAAATGCTCTCGGACATAGAACCTCCGGTAAAATAAAAACCTATTATAACAAATGATGATGTTCAAAGCAAGCGCAAAAGCGCTATATACAGATATTTTACAATTTCTTTCAGCTTTTATGCGCGCGGCGCGGAAATCAAAAATGTGCCGCCGCTGAGGGTAAAGGGCAGGCAGTCGGCAGGAATCAGCACGGTTTGCCCGGCGGGCAGGGCGCAGAAGAGCCGACCCTCGGGGCAGGAGAGCTGCCCATCCGACAGCGCCGTCAGCACAGAAAATGCCTCAGGATGGGCGGAGAAGGGCACCTCCTGGCAATCATTCAGACGCTCCACCCGAAAATAGGTGGTATCCAGCAGCAGCTCGCGGCGGCAGTGCGCGTCGGGTAGCGGCTGCGGCTGCACAGCTTCCAATTGCAGCTCTGGCCGCACCACATCCAGCGCCTGACGGATGTGCAGCGGGCGCTTGTTGCCCTGCGCATCGGTGCGGTTCCAATCATAAAAGCGATAGGTAACGTCGCTGGACTGCTGAATCTCATACAGCAGGATGCCGCCGCCAATGGCGTGCACCATGCCGGCGGGAATGTAAAACACATCGCCAGCCTGTACGGGCACAAAGCGCAGAAGCGGCTCCAGCGGCGCCTCGGTTTCAAAGGCCTGGCGCAGCATATCGCGCGTAGCGCCCGGACGCAGGCCGTATACCAGCTGCGCGCCCGGCTCGGCGGCCAGGATGATCCAGGCTTCGGTTTTGCCTAACTTGTTTTCATGCGCCTGGGCGTAAGCATCGTCCGGATGCACCTGCACGCTCAGCGCTTGCTTGGCGTCCAGGAGCTTTAGCAGCAGCGGAAACTCGCCGGTTATCTGCGTGCCTGTCAGCTGCGCGCTATAGCGGACGATCAACTCAGAAAGCGGCGTGCCCTGCGCGTCGGCGGCGTTTAATCCCGGAATCACGCTCATTTCCAGGCTTTCGCCGGTGCGCGTGTCAGGCGCTGGTTTGCCATAGCGGGTTTTCAATTGATCGCCGCCCCAGGGGGTAGCCGCGCCGTAGCGGAAGGCAGGATAAAGCAGAATGGGCGACAGAGGCATAAGAGCAGCTCCTTTCCGATACGCAAAACACGCCGCTCCCGACGATCGAAAGCGGCGCGTAAGAAAACCACGGACTCGATACGCGCTTACAGCACGGACTTGGTGGCGATAACGTCCACACCAGTGCCTACCACGTTGGCGATCAGCACATCGCCGGCCTTGATGGGGGCTTTGAGCTGCAGCTCGTCAATGGCGCGCATGCATTCGTCGATCTTGGCCTTGGGGATGGGGGTACGGGTCTTGAGGCTTACGGGAGCCACGCTGCCCGCCACGGGAGCCACGGCGGTGATCATGCGCAGGGGCTGGGTGCACTCCTGATGGGCGTACAGATCACCGCGCTTGCAGGTGTTGCCCTTGACGGATACAACCGCGCCGTCTTCCAGCGTTACTTCCATGCGGCAACCCATGGGGCAATTGATACAGGTGATGATTTCATTCTTTTGCAAGGAAGGATTCCTCCTTAGAAAAATGATAGATTAGTCAACCCTATTTTACGCTTTTCCCGCCAATTTTACAATAGCCAAAGCAAAGATTTTAATGTTTTTATACAAGCCTTCGATATCGGCGTATTCGTTGGCCTGGTGCGCCAGATCCTCATCCTGCGGGAAGGATGCGCCGAAGGCTACGCCCTCCTGCAGTGAGCGGGCATAGGTGCCGCCGCCGGTGTAGAGGCACTTGCGTTCATAGCCCGTTACCTCGTGATAAGCGTCCAGCAGGTTTTGCACCAGTTCGCTGCCTGCGGGCACATGGTGCGGCTCCTTTACCTCCATGGCATCCACCCGCATGGCGGGCAGGGAGGCGGATACGTTTTTGATAATCATATCGGGATTGGTCATCACGGGATAGCGGATATCCAGCGTGGCGTATACGCCGCCCTCGCCGGCGCGGATAATGCCCAGGTTGCAGGTTAGGTAGCCGCTGATGCCGTCCGACACGCTGACTTCGAGCCCTTCGCCCTTGTAATCCAGGCCGATCTTATCGGCCAGCAGGCAAAGATCACCCTGCACGCCCAGCTCGCGCAGCAGCAGCAGCATTTCGCCGTTGGCGTTGCGGGCGGTTTCGGGATAGGCGGCGTGGCCGCTGATACCGGTCACGGTGATGGATACGCCCTTGTCCGTCAGATGCACCTCGGCGGGGATATCCAGCTTTTTGGCGGCAGCTTCGGCCTGCGCAACGGTTGCGGCGTCGCCCGCCACCAGCGCGGAGGCGCGGCCGGGGATTACATTGGGGCGCTCGCCGTTGTTAAAGGCGATGACCTGTAGGCCCTCGTTGGAGAGCACGCCGTGCAGCTCCAGCCGGCAGATGCCCTTTTCGATGTTGATGATGGGGTAGGATGCGTCAGGGCTGAAGCCCATGCGCGGCATGGTGGCCACCTTGTTGTAGTGCGCAATATCCTCCCAGCCGCTTTCCTCATCGCAGCCCAGAATCAGGCGTACCTTGCGGCGCAGGGGGATGCCCGCGTCCTTGACGGCCTTCATGGCGTACAGCGCGGCCACGGCGGGGCCCTTGTCGTCGCTGGTGCCGCGGCCGTACATGCGGCCGTTTTCAATCACCGCGCCGTAGGGGGGATACTTCCAGCCGTCGCCCTCGGGCACCACGTCCAGATGCGCCAGGATGGCCAGCGCGTCTTCATCGCTGCCCTCGCCCAGATCGGCATGGGCGATATAGCCGTCAAAGTTCTGCGTCTTAAAGCCCATCTGTTCGCAATCGGCCAGAGCCATATCCAGCATGCTGCGCACTTCCTTGCCAAAGGGCGCGCCGGGCGCAGCTTCACCTTTGACGCTGGGTACGCGGATCCATTTTTGCAGGGTATCGATCATTTCATCGTGCATGGATTCGATAATGGCGTTTAGTTTAGCATCCATTTTTTTATAGTCTCCTTTTGTTTTATTCGGGATCGTTCATGGCTTCGGCCAGGCGCTTGAGACCTTCCAGCAGCCGCGCGTGCGGGCAGGCAAAGTTGAGCCGCAGGAAGCCCTGGCCCAGCGTTTCATCAAAGAAGGTGCCGTCGTTGAGCACCAGATGATGCTTCTTGACCCGGCGCTGCAATTCCTCGCAGGTGGGGGCATAGGCGCGCAGATCCAGCCAGCACAGGCATGTGGCCTCAATGGGGGAAAGCACGGCCCTGGGCAACAGCTGCGGCACGGCGCGGGTCAGGATGGAGCGGCTTTCTTCCAGATAATCCTTCAGGCCGCGAAGCCAGTCGTCACACTCTGTATACGCCGCCTGCGTAGCGGGCAGGGCGAAGCTGTTGCCGCTGGTGACGCCCGCGCACTCGCCCTCTTCTTTCAGGGCGGCAAGCAGCTGGGCGTTGTGGGACATGGCCATGGCCTGCTGAAGACCGGGCACATTGAAGGTTTTGCTGGCGGCGGCAAGGGCAAGCACGCACTGCTCGTTGCCTTCCAGCGTCAGCGCCGATACGAAATGATTGGGCTGGTAGACAAAATCAGCGTGGATTTCATCCGACACCAGCACGGCCTGATAGGCAAGGCACAGGTTCAGCAGGCGCTGCAGCTCCTCCCGGCTCCAGGCGCGGGAAACGGGATTATGCGGGTTGCACAGGAACACGCAGCGCGACCCGGACTTGAGCTGCGCTTCGATAGCGGCGTAATCCATGGAGTAGCGTCCCTGCGCGTCGGACACAAGCGGGGCGGCGGCAGGCTTGCGGTGATTGCACACGATGGACTGGCGGAAAGGGCCGTACACGGGCGGCATCAGCACAATCGCATCACCAGGCTTGGTGAACGCGCGGGCGGCCAGCTTCAGCCCTGTGACCACGCAGGGCAGCATATAGGTCTGCTCCGGGGCGATGGTTACGCCATGGTGCCGCTGCCAGTAGCCGCAAAAGGCGGCTGCGTCGCGCGGATCGTCGCAGTTATAGCCGTAGCAGGCGTGCTCCGCGCGCTGGCGCAGGGCTTGTACAATAGGCTCGGGGCAGGCAAAATCCCAGTCCGCCACCCACATGGGCAGATCGTCCGGGCCGATAAAGCCCGCGTCCCATTTTACGCAGCGGGTGTGCTTGCGCTCAATGCCAGCGTCAAAAAATGCTTTGTCGTACTTCATCAAGTTGTGCCTCCATTCATGCAGCGGATCACCCAGTAGCCGCCGCTTTTTTCAATGACCTCCGCAGAGACAAACAGGGTGCTCAGGTATTTGAGCGCCGAGGGCGCGCCCTGCTGCTTGCGGATGACCAGGTATAGCTGTCCGTTGGGATTCAGATGCGCCGCGCTGTCGGCGAACATGCGGTAAATCGTCTCCTTGCCCGCGCGGATGGGGGGATTGGTGATGATGTAATCGAACATGCCGTCGATGCCCGCAAAGCCGTCGCTTTGGATAAACGTACCCGTTACCTGGCTGGCTTTGGCATTCTGTTCGGCCAGCGCCAGCGCGCGCAGGTTGACGTCGGTAAAGACGATTTGACAATCGGGATACAGCGCGCCCAGCGCCACGCCCACCGGCCCCCAGCCGCAGCCAAGATCCAGCACGCGGCCCTGCAGGCGATCAGGCAGGGCGGAAAGCAGGATGCGTGTGCCGCTGTCCAATTCACCGCGTGAGAATACGCCCGCGTCGGAGATCAGCGTAAACGCGCGCCCGCGATAGTCAAAGCGCGCTTCGGCCGGGCGGCTTTGGCTGTTTGGTGATTCGGTGTAATAATGATCGTTCATTCGGCGTCCTCTTTTGATACCGCCGCAAGCAGCTCAGTCAGCTCCTGGGCGGTTAATTCGCGGTATTCGCCGGGCTGCAGCGATGCGTCCAGCGTAAGCGGCCCCAGCGACAGACGGCGCAGCGCTGTGACCGTGCGTCCGCGGGCGGCGAACATGCGCCGCACCTGGTGAAACTTGCCTTCCCGCACCCGTACCTGAGCAACGGCCTCCTGCGGGGATGAGCGCAGAATCTCAAGCTCCGCAGGCAGGGCGGTAAAATCGGATAGTTCAAGCCCGGCGGCGAAGGCGGCGGCGTCCTGCGCGTTTAGCGGGCCGTCCACCGTGGCCTCGTAGCACTTCCACACATGGCGCTTGGGGGACAGCAGGCGATGAGCCAGCTCGCCGTCCGTGGTCAGCAGCAGCAGTCCCGAGGTGTCCTTATCCAGCCTGCCCACCGGCATGCAGCCGCAGGCGCGATAGGCGGGCGGCAGCAGATCAAGCACGGTGGGCTGCTTGGAATCACGCGTGGCGGTCAGCACGCCGCAGGGCTTGTTGAGCAGCACATGGCGGGTCGTGCGCGCATCCAACGGCTGCTGATCCAGCGTCAGCCTGTCGCCTGGCTGCACATGCGCGTCCGCGCTGCGCACAACCTGGCCGTTGACCGTCACGCGCCCTGCACGCAGCATGGTTTTTACCTGGCTGCGAGAGCCTACGGCCAGCGTGGTCAGCAGGCGGTCCAGCCGCATCGCGGCGTCAGCACACATCGGCATAGGCGTTCACCACAACGGCTGCGTTGCGCAGCTTTCGATAAGGCAGGAAGGGCAGATACAGCAGCAGGAACAGCCCGGCGGCGATGTAGATTACCCCGCCCGAAACCATGCCTGCCTGGAAAAATACATACAATAGCTGCAAATCCTCCATGGCGTGGCCCGTCAGCATGGCGCGCAGGTGCAGATAGGGCGCCAGCGGCGGCAACAGGATAGGCGGCAGGCAGAGCAGCGTATGAATCAGCGCGTTTTTGCGCAAGGCGCTGCGCACATGGGGCAAACGGCGCGCGCGGCGGGCATTGTGAAGGGCGTGGATGGGAGAGATGTTTCCTACCAGCTGAAAATCGTAGGCAGCGCCGCGCCACCAGCCATAGAGAAACAGCAAAAGCGACATAAAAATGAGCCCGAAAAACACGAGGGTGCCAACAGCCATTTGCATTTCTTCGCTGGCTGCCCCCAAAAACGCGCCGATCGCCAGGAAATCATGGTTGAAACGCGAGCCGGGCAGTACGAAAATGTACTGGTACAGCCGGTAAATCAAGAACGCAAAGGGCATACCCCATACGCCGCCCAGCAGCAGCCGCAGCGCGCCCGCGCCCACGCGGGCAGGGTAGGAGGCAGGGCACAGTCCGCTGGCGTCAGTCAAACGCACCATGCGCGTAAGCGTCAGCGCAGCGCGAAAACGCATGGGATAAATCATTAAAAGGTACAGAGCCAGGCAGAGGATCAGCGCTGCGGTCATCGAGTATCCCAGGCGCAATGCGATATACAGGGGCGAAAGCGCTACAGCGCGCAGCGCAATCTGTTCAAGCACCCACAGGCATAGCTGCATGGGATGCCGTTTATAGGCCTGCGCGGCAAGACGGCGCATTTTGGCGGAATAGACACGGCGCTCCATAGACCCCTCCCGGCAATCAAGAATACCATCATTATATATGAAATAGCGCTAAAAATCAACGCGAAAGCCCCGAATCCGCCGTATTTTTGCCGCACATTCAATCCAAGTTGCCTGCCCTGCAAAAAACTGGTTGACAACCGACGGCGGATATTATATAATAGCTATTGCATTGTGAATGCATGCGGCCGTGGCGGAATCGGCATACGCGCACGTTTGAGGGGCGTGTAGGGAAACCTGTACGAGTTCAAGTCTCGTCGGCCGCACCATGAATACCGACATTAGTTGGTATAAAAAGACTCACCCAATG
>OLSB01000723.1_pt1 | contig 37117 bp, 22 predicted proteins | sample 1672071 | NCBI WGS metagenome assembly OLSB01 (sample SAMEA3136642, study PRJEB25190) | human gut metagenome | biome: human gut; feature: human-associated habitat; material: faeces | place: Austria | collected 2013 | reverse complement strand
CAAAAACGGTATCTCCCTTGCGTGCTCTGCCGCATCTTTGAAAGTCATCTTCAAGTAAAATTGCAATAATATCGGAACCTTTTTGCAAATCGTACTGAAAAACAACACGGTCTATTATTTCAGACTCCCTTACAATCGCCTTTGCCGCGGTGCCCGCTCTCATCACGGGCACATAGTGGCACTGTCCTTTAATTCTGCCTATTATAGGCTCCGAAATTCCGACACTTTTGCCTGTTCCTCCCGTAATATACGAAGGCGTTACGCCGAAATAATCCGCAAGTTTCAAAATAGTTTCTTCATCCGGCTCGGCATATGCGGTCTCGAATTTCGTAATCGCCGAAACACTTATCCCAAGTTCATATGCAAGCTGTTCCCTTTCTATATTTTTTCTTAATCTTAATCCGGTTAGAGTTTCACTTATTACAGACACACCTTATTCTCCTTTGCTAAAACAGCCCAAAGCTTATGCTTATGGCTTCATTGACTTTATTCATAAGTTCATCATCAAGTCTGCCTATTTTTTCTTTAAGGCGCTTTTTATCTATCGTACGAACCTGCTCAAGCAATATAACGGAATCTTTCGACAAGCCGTACATCTGCGCATTAACTTCAATATGCGTCGGAAGTTTAGCCTTATTTATCTGGCTTGTTATTGCGGCTGCAATAACTGTCGGACTGTATTTGTTTCCGACATCGTTCTGCACAACAAGAACAGGCCTTATTCCGCCTTGCTCAGAGCCTATTACGGGACTTAAATCCGCGTAATAAATATCGCCTCTTTTTACAATCATTGCTTACACTCCGATAATATTTCCTCATAAATTATAAGCGCCTCGTTATCCGCCGCAAGGCCGCTTTCAGCTATTTCAGAATTTATATCGCCCATGTCGGTGTAGCCCTTCTCCATCATCTTCAGAATAAGCGAACGCTTTTTCTCTTTGAGATACACCCCGAGAGCCAGCCTTACAAACTCGCTTCTTGAGACGTTGTCTCTTGCTGCTGCCTCGTCTATTTCCGAAAGTAATGAAGACGGCATACTTATAAGTATTCTTTTTTGTTCACTCACTTTTGCCACCCTCTCAGATATACGATTCATATATAAATTATATATCCGTTAAGGTATAAAAGTCAAGAGTATTTCTCTGCCACGGGCGGCGGTATTTATATTTTGCACATAAAACAGGAAATAAATACACAGAGCCGCCAATTTTTCAATTTTTTTCAAACAACGAAAAAGCGTCCGGTATATTATCTGCCAAGGAAGCAGCCGTAACCGAAGCTTTCCCAAGCTTTGCAGCCGCAAAATCTCCGGCAGCGCCGTGCAAAAACACAGCCGTTTTTGCACTTTCGAGCGCGCTCAGCCTCGGCGCCAGACCTGCCGTCATACCTGCCAGTACATCCCCGCTTCCTCCGGTTGCCATGCCTTCATTCCCTGTACTGTTAATATATGCTTTTCCGCCCGGCGCGGCTACAACGGTGAAAGCCGTTTTAAGCACAAGAATAACATTGTATTTTTTCGCAAAATCCACTGCAAGCTCAATTCTGCGGCAAAGAACTTCTTCAACAGCTATGCCTGTCAGCCTCGAAAATTCCTTCGGATGCGGCGTAATAATTATATCGCAGGTATGCCCGTTCAGCATTCCTGTATCATCTGCCAAAGCATTTATTGCATCCGCATCAATCACAAGTTTTCCGCGGCAATTTTTTATTGCCCTTTGAAGCGTTCTCTGCGTTTTCAGCGAATTGCCCATACCGTTTCCTATTAAAACACTGTCATAATTTTCAAAATCAACGGAATCAATATCTTTATACATTGCACATGTAAGGCGCGACATAAGCGGAAGCGCCATATCGTGCGGAGCTGCAACGGTTACCGTTCCCGTTCCGCAAAGCTGTGCCGCATACGCCGCAAGACACGGTGCTCCGAGCATTCCGAGAGATCCGCCCACAACAAGTGTTTTTCCCATTGTACCTTTATTTGCTCCGCGTGAAAGAATCGGTAAAACAATATCGTTTTTATCTACAAGATTAATATCAGTGTTAACGGTATCATTGGGAACAGATATTCCGCAAACTTTCACGTCGCCGGTAAAATCAGCAGAAAGCGGAGAATATAACCCTCTTTTTGCATATCCAAAAGTTACTGTTTTATCGGCTTTTACGGAATTTTTGTCCGCTTCTCCCGTATCCGAATTTACCCCCAAGGGCACATCTGCCGAAATAACATATCCATCGGCGCGGTTTATTGTGTTTGCCGCCGCTTTATATTTTCCGGCAAGTTCTCCGTGAAATCCGGTACCGCATATGCATTCCGCTATAACATCGGCATTGAGAATTTCCGCTTCCGAAAACTCTGTATGCAACACCCCGAGAGAACACATAATCTTATAATTTTGTAGCGCCGCGCCGCGGTAATCACCTTCGTCCGCAAGCTCAAGCACAGCTGTGTTGATTCCGGCAGCAAAGAGAAGCCTTGCAAGTGCAAAACCGTCTCCGGCATTTTGACCTTTTCCCGTCACAACCGCCACACGGGACGGGTTTTGCTTTATAATTTCATTAAACAATGCCATTGCGGCATTTTCCATGAGAATCTGCTCCGAAAGCCCGGCCTCAGCAAGCTTTCTCTCGGCAAATCTCATTTCTTTTGCTGTAACAAGCTTCATAAAGATAACCTCTCAATTCAAAAAAGTGCTGTCGGGACGAAACTTTTTTAAAGTGTCAAGCATTTTTTCACTCGGATTGTAAAAAAGAACTCCCTTTGCGCCGTCTTTTCTGTATACAGAAAAATATGTATTTTCATCTTTCAAAGAAGATGACGCGTCAACCGAGGGCAGCTTATCATATTCTTCCGTAAACATGCCTCCTTTTAAAGGTGCTGTTATTTCAAAAGTTCTGACGCTTACGTTTAATATGCGCTTTCTGCTTTTTCTGTTTGTGATTTTGTCAACGTCCAAATCACTTCCCGTGACGGAATACTCAAATTCAATATTAGATCTTTTTATAAGCTTTACAGCTCCCCACCATACAAGAGCTATGAGCGGAAACATAAGATTAGGCAAGCCGGGTATGCCACGCTCAATCATTGCCGTACCAAGTCCCAGAACATAATACGAAACTATCAGCGCAAGCAAAATTACTATAATCGTCATTGCTGCATCACGCCCGCTTTTTTTCTTTCTAACCATGTATTCGCAATAAGAATCCACAAAAAAACCTCCGTTTCACAATTTGCGGCGGCAAAAGCCTGCCTTTAGATAAAAAATTTAATCATCACAAAAAGATATGCCGCATATACGCTGAGCAAAGCAACGCCTTGCCACCGCATAAGCTTTTTGAAAATGAGCATCGGAATTATCGCAATTGCTGCCGTCAAAAGACAGACAGGCATATCGAGTATAATCGACTGTGCGGCGGCGGGCAGTGCCTCTCCCGAAACAAATCCGCAAAGCGGCACAATGAGCGTTGTATCTATTATATTGGCTCCGATTATATTACCCACCGACAGCGCTCCGTGTTTTTTAGACACTGCCGTAATGGTAGTTACAAGTTCCGGAAGGGATGTTCCTATCGCAATAAGCGTTACACCGACAACCGCTTCGGGAATTCCGAGACGGATCGCAAGAATCTGACCGTTGTCAACCAGAAGTCTTGCTCCCACAACGATTCCTGCCGTTCCGAGCAAAAATTTTATAACATTAATCCAAATTTCTTTTCCTTCCGGCTTTTCCGTATCACTTTCAATCATATCTCTTTTGGCGGAACGAATATTTTCTATCACAAAAACAATAAATATTGCTAAAAGCAAAATGCTTCCGAGTATCGAAAGGCTTCCTTTTAAGCTGAAAATATATATACATGCCGCCGCGAGCACCATAAGTATTCCTTTTAACAAATAATCGCTTCTTTTTATTGCAAAAGGACTGAACAAAGCGCAGATACTGAGTATAAGCCCGATGTTCGCGGTAACAGATCCTATTGCGTTGCCTATGGCTATATCAGCGCTTCCCGAAAGAGCCGCAAAAACCGAAACTATTATCTCTGGCAGTGTTGTTGCAAGGCTCACAACCGTAGCGCCGACTATTACTTTCGGTATACCTGAAACCTCCGCAATCCACGCGGCCGCATCAACAAACACGTCTCCGCCTTTGATTATAAGAGCTATACCGATAAGAAATAAAACGATAACCAATACCAAATTCATATAAAAACTCCAATCTGTCATTAAAATAACGCCTATATAATTATGATATTATAGGTACAAGAAACCGTCGTAAACGTCAGTATTACGGCGGTTTCTTATCTTTACTTGTGTTTGTATTATTTACTTTCCTCATCGTGCTCGTGGTTGTGCGCACCGCACGAACCGCAGCATCCGCTGCATTTTTTCTCCGGCAAGGGACGGCCGTTTTTCTTGCAATAATCGGACAAAGCCGCATAAATTGCCTCTTCGGCAAGTACGGAGCAATGTATTTTCTGCGGCGGAAGTCCGCCCAAAGCCTCTACAACAGCTTTGTTTGTAAGCTCCATCGCTTCGTCTATACTTTTTCCTTTAACAAGCTCCGTTGCCATACTGCTCGTTGCTATAGCAGAACCGCAGCCGAACGTTTTAAACTTTATATCAACAATTATGTCGTCTTTTATTTTGAGATACATTTTCATTATATCTCCGCACTTTGCATTGCCGACTTCACCTACGCCATCTGCATTTTCTATTTCGCCTACATTTCTCGGATGCATGAAATGATCCATTACTTTCTCTGTGTATACCATAAAAATCTACTCCTTTTCTACATTCTCGTAAAGCGGCGACATTTCTCTGAGTCTTTGAACGATTCCCGGAAGAACCTCAAGAAGCTTGTCCGCCTCTTCCTCTGTATTTTCGTCACCTATACTAATTCTGAGTGAACCGTGCGCTATTTCGTGCGGCAAACCCGTCGCCAAAAGAACATGTGAAGGATCAAGAGAATCCGAAGCACACGCCGAACCGCTTGATACCGCAATTCCGTTTATGTCAAGCCACAAAAGAAGCGACTCGCCCTCTATATATTTAAAAGAAAAATTAACATTGCCCGGCAATCTGTTTTGCGGATGACCGTTAAGGTTTACATACGGAATAGTTTCCGTAATTCCTTTTATGATTTTATCTCTTATTGCCGTAACTCTTGCGGTTTTCTCTTCCATTGTCGAAACAGCAATTTCCAGAGCCTTTGCAAGCCCGACAATATAAGCCGTGTTTTCCGTGCCGGCACGTCTGCCTTTTTCCTGCATTCCTCCGTGAATAAGATTTTCGGGCCGTATACCGGTTCTCACATAAAGAGCGCCGATTCCCTTCGGTGCATGAAACTTATGTCCGGAAAGGCTGAGCATATCCACGCCGAGTTTTTTAACATCTATCGGAACAGCGCCCACCGCCTGAACCGCATCCGTGTGGAAAAGCGCTCCGGCTTCATGAGCAATTTTGCAAAGTTCCTCGATAGGTTCTATTGTGCCTATTTCATTGTTTGCATACATAACCGAAACGAGCGCCGTTTTATCATCAACTGCTTCGCGCAGTGCATCCGCACTTACCGTGCCGTATTCGTCAACAGGCAGATATACAACCTCAAATCCGTTTTTCTCCAAAAATTTGCACGTATTTATAACCGCATGATGCTCTATCTGAGATGTTATAATCTTGTTTTTTCCTCTTGACTTATATGCCTGAGCAATACCTTTTATCGCCCAGTTATCCGCCTCGCTTCCGCAGGACGTAAAAAATATCTCCGTATCTTTGCAGCCCAAACAACCTGCTATGGTCTTTCGTGCCTTTGCAACTTCTTCACCCGCTTCTCTTCCCTTTGAATAGAATATAGAAGACGGATTCCCGTAGCAGTCTTTAAAAAATGGAAGCATTGCCTCCAGCACTTCAGGTTTTACGGCCGTTGTTGCCGCATTGTCAAAGTATATCACCATTTATCACCTCTACAGGTTATTATACACCACTTTTATCAATAATTCAATATATTACTCAAAATTTGTTTTAACCGTTTTTTAACAAATTTATGAAGCTTTTTTTTAAAAATTTGTTAATGCTTGATATTTTTTTATCAAAGTTATTATTTTGTTATAAAGAATTGTGTTTCGGAAAAAACTTTTATATTTTTTAGAAAAAAACTATTGACTTTTTTTGACCCATATGTTAAAATATTATTTGTTCGTTTCATATAGGGGTATAGCTCAGTTGGTAGAGCATCGGTCTCCAAAACCGAGTGCCGAGGGTTCAAGTCCTTCTGCCCCTGCCACTTAAAAACCGGCTTAAACACTGCGTTTAAGCCGGTTTTTGTTGTTAATTTTAAAACCTGTAATTCATTTAACTAGTGCAAAATGAGCATCAATTTCGCATACGGTTGCATCCGTTTCTAACAATTCCGTCTGCTACATCATCAAAAAAGCGTCATTGTAATTTAAATAAATCTGTAGATTTCAGCTTACACAAATAAAAAATCACTTTTTCTTTGTTTATGCGTATCAAATTTTGACAGCCTTTTTATCTATATATAGTTTATAATATCTTAAATAAAAAAGCATTTTTCAATTTGAGCACACAGATAATGATAAATAGGTAAATGGTATTCCTGAACCTTGTAAGTTTCGGTTTCAGGAGCTTTAATTGTTACGTCACAAATTTCAGAAAGCTTGCTTTCATTTTTTCCTGTGAGTGAAACTGTTTTAAGTCCCAAAGCCTTTGCCATCTTTGCTCCAAAGACTACATTTTGGGAATTGCCCGAAGTTGAAAGTCCAACAAAAAGGTCACCTTTTTTACCATAACCCAAAACGCTCTGTGCATAAATCAAATCAGGATCAACGTCGTTTGCAAAGGCGGTTACAAGTGCATTCTGACTGTCAAGTGCAATAGCAGGTAAACTTTCCTGAAGCTTTGAAGTGAACAGATCGTATTCTTCTGGTATTGCATTTTTAATAAGATTTTTCTTTTCCTCGCAAAGTGGTCTTTTTGACAAAAAGCCTTTCATAAGCTCTCCTACAATATGCCCACTGTCGGCACAAGAGCCTCCATTTCCACATATCAAAATTTTGCCACCGTTTTCATAAGTTTCAATCATAAGTTTAAGCGCATTCTCAATGTCACTCTCGCACTTTAAAAGTGCAGGATATCTTTCATATAGCATTTTTAAGTCCTTCTTTCGCAACGGCTAAAGCCGCATAATCTCCTATTTGTTCACCAAGTGCCGCAGGCAAAACTGTGCATACATTAAGACTTTGTGACAAAGCCTCTTTTGAAAGCACTCTATGCATACCTTCACACAGTAGATTTTGGCTTCTCACAAAAATCGAGCCTATTACAATCCGTTCAGGATTTAATATATCAATTATTATAGAAAGTCCTTCTCCGAGTTTTTCTCCGCAAATTCTATATGCTTCTTTTGCAGTTTCGTCACCCATATCAGCCGCATCGGCAATAGTTTTAGCAGAAATTTTGTCAAGTTCTTCCATGCTTTGGCAGTAGAGAGTCTTTTCTCCCATTTGTAATTTTTCACGTGCCAACATCTGCCCTATTTGTTTTAAGCCACCACCGCTACAAAAACCTTCAAATGAACCGCTTTTACCAAAACCCACAGGTCCGAATGGTGAAAGCCTTATGTGCCCCACTTCTCCTGCCATATCATTTGTTCCGCTATAAAGCTTTCCATCTAAAATAAGTCCCGCTCCAAGACCTGTTCCAAATGTTAAAAATATCATGTTTTCGCAGCCTTTGCCCGCTCCGTACTGCCACTCTGCAAGAGCACATGCGTTTGCATCATTTTGAAGGAAAGCAGGCACACCCGAAACCTCTTTGAGAAGCGAACAAATTTCAACATTGTCCCACTTCGGAAGGTTTGGAGGCGAGCATATTATTCCTCTTTTGCTGTCAAGAGGTCCTCCGCAGCTAATACCAACCGAAGAAATATTTTTAAGTTTTGAAACTTCTTCCGATATTCTATTTAAAGTATTTTTTACATCGGTAGTTTCAAATTTTACTTTTGACAAAATGTTTCCGCTGTCATCACCTAAAGTGACAGCGCATTTTGTTCCACCAATGTCAACTCCTGCGTATAAAATACGAACCACCTCATTCTTTCATTTCTTCAATTTTGCAAATATTATCATACAAATTTTTGGCATAAAAACCAAATCCATCATCTGTTGGATGCAAGTATAAATCTGCAAAATACTTTTTGTCTTTTGGCACTAAATCAAAACCATCAATTACTGAAACATTTTGATAACTCGAAGTAATATTTAAAATTTCATTTTTAAGAATTTCAAAATTATCAATAGTTTTATAGTCTCCACGCCATATTGGAGTTAATGCATATATTTTCGTATTGGGATAATTTTTGCATAGATTTCCGAAAAAACCTTTGCAGTTTTTCAGGGTAGTTTCAAGTCCGTCACACGAAATATCATTAGTTCCGTAGGCTGTCAAAATAATGTCGGGTGTAAAACTATCTTTAAGGCTTACCATAGCGGGATTAAACCTTTCCCCACCTATTGCTTTGTTTATCTCTTCCGTGCCAAGCAAATGTGCTAACTTTGACGCGTAGCGATTCATTGGGCGCAGTGCATCATATCCCTGCGTTATTGAATCTCCATATACAAGCAGTTTCTTCCCTTTATTTAAAGGTTTTATAAAAGAATTATCGTCAAATCCAATGTCATTTATAATACAATTTGCCGACCATGGAAGGTGAATAATTATTTCTTTTACACCTTCACCCAAATAAAATTTTTTCTCAAAATCACCGAGCGACAACTCAACATCAACATAATTTTCAGGAAAAACCGTATCAGCATAATTGTCAATATTGCCAATACATATTCCATCTTTAATTATATCTACAGAAAAATAATTTCTGCACGAAGCACTTAATGCCGATATATTGAGGTAAATGTTTGTACTATTTGTTGTAAATGAAAGTTTTACACCTGCAGTTGCATAAGTTTGAGAATAGTAAAACTCGTCGCCGTAATCCCTGTAAAACTCCTCCTGTTCCTTTGTGAAGCGATAAAAATGGATACCATCATTTTCTTTTTTTATTCTTACCGCTCCCTGCGCAATATCTTTGATTTGTTCTAAATCCGGATTCCACATATCATTACCCTCATTTGTATTCTTTTTCAGAAGTAAATCTTTCTATAAATTCTCTTTGTTCATCTTTTGTAAGAGATACAAACGGCAACGAATAACCGCCAATTCTCACAATTATATTTCCATAATTTTCGGGGTTATTATATGCTTTTTTAAGTATCTCTGTATCAACACTGTTTACTTGAAGTTGAAGGCCACCCATTGAAAAATATGTTTTAATTAGAGCCTTTATTTTATCTCTTTTTTCCTTACTTTCAAACATATGAGCTTCGAAATATAAATCTACAGGTTGACCACCCGAAAAAAACTTTTGTATTAGCGACGAAGCTGAACGAAGCGTATCAGTGTGTGCCGCACCTCTGACATCGTTGGTAGGTCCTGCATTTTTAGCAACACATTCCCCCATTTTTCTGCCATCGAGTGAAGTGTAAAGCCTGTTACCAAAATCCACATTGCTCGCAAGTGTATGTAATGACGGAATAAAATACACATTGTCATAGCTTTCTTCCTTGCAAATATCTGATATGATTTTGCAAAGTCTTCTACAAATCATATCAGCCCTTTCGTTGCCACAACCGTATTTGTCACATTTTTTAATATCTGAAAGAATTTCTCCATAACCATCAAAATTGTTTTGCGCAGCCACTACCAATTGTTGGAGAGTGTACTTTTGGTTTTGGAACACTAAAGTATCAATAGCAACTATTGCATTGGCAGTATTAGCCAGTGCCATAGTTTCAATGGTTTCAGTGTTATATTTTGCGCCAATTGCTCTGTCAAGGCCTGAATTAATACAGTTTTCAGTAAGCATAGACAAAAGAGGATTGGGGTTATTGATTGCTACATTTTGAGCATTTTTGCGATTAAGTTTAAATAAACCTTTACATATTTCCCTTAAATACTGCTCATATAAACAAAATAATTCTTCCTTATCTTCGGGAGTTTTAACATACTTGGTCTTTATCACAAACGGGAGACTGTACCTGATTGGAAACCCTTTGTTTATTGCCATTTCCAGAGGAAGATACATATTTAGCATACACCCCCACATCGACGCTATTTCCTCTCCGCTCATATAAAGGCCCATGCAACTATTTATACTGAATTTATGTACGTTGCTAAATGGAATCCCCCTATTTATTAAGGCTTCTCTGCACGACTCTTCCCCATAAAATGTCGGTTGCCCAACAGAAAAGAGCTTTTTATCAATAAGACTATCAATCACTTTGTCATCAGTGTTTTTATTAATTCTCACAGCAAATATTGGCGAAGGCATGCAAATCTCTTTTTCAATTTCTATCAGCAAAAGAGACAGCTCATTTATCTCATCTTCGCCTTCTGCACTCATTCCTCCAATATTAAACGCACAAGCGGCATCGCCGTATAAATTAAGATACTCAAAAAGGTTTTTTATTAGCTTTTTTACTTCCTTTTTATCCTCTTCTTTTTGATAAAAAGGAAACATATATTTATCAAATCTGCCAAGCGATATGCTTGCCCAACAGTTTTCCGAAACAGGAATAAGAGAATGCATTATCCACACTGCAGAAATTGCCTCATAAAAATTTTCGCTTGGTTCATAAGGAACTTTATCCATAGCTTTTTTCATTTTAAGAAACACATAATTACCCGTTTCCTTAAATAGTTTTTCTGCAAGGGCAGAAAAACGGCTCATATATGTTTTCACACCTTCAACTGCTGTGAGCATTGATAAAAGCATTGTTTTTTTCTCTACGGTAAGTCCCTCTATCAAAAGCTCGTTTTCAACTTTTGAAACATAGCTTTTAAGTCCAAAATTTATTATATGTTCATAGTCAATCAAGCTATGCCCTCTGTCAAAAGTGAGCCTGATTGCATATTTTTCTTCAAGCTCATTTTTTATTCTTTGTTCTTCTTTTGTGAAGCTGTTAAAGTATTCAAAATCACGACTGTCTTCTACCTTGTATAAATCAGAGTTTTCGCATCCGTATCTGCCGCAAATTAAATCATCTGATTTTATGGATATTGGCATTTCCTCACAGGTTTTTTTAAAAATTTCAGCCTCCCTTTCAAGAGGTGTCATAGGCGAAAGAATATCAAAATATTTGTTTTTTATATAGTCATAAAACTGATAAAACATTATTAACCTCTATGCTTTCTTAACTAATTTATCGGTGTTTTTTCGTATTTTATTTACAATTTCTATTATTCGATTTTCATCAGCGAAACCACTCTCTTTATAAATTGTTTCCTGTCCGAGCATTTTTCTTTTGCCTAAGCCAAGAGGATGATACGGAAGTATGTGTATCTCTCTTATATTTTTAAACCTGTTTGCAGTAGTCCATATACCACGAATATGATTTTCATTATCATTTAAAGTTGGAATAAGCGGACATCTTAAAACAATGTCCGCACCAAATTTATTTAAAAATTCCAAATTTCCAAGAATAATTTCGTTAGAAACACCTGTGAATTTTCTGTGCTTTGCAGGGTCTGTTTCTTTGTAATCGAACAAAAACAAGTCCACAAACTCATTGATTTTTTCAAAACTTTCTTTTTCTGCATATCCGCAGGTTTCAACTGCGGTATGTATTCCCTCTCTTTTTGCAAGACGTAAAATCTCATAGGTTGCCTCAGGCTGAAACATAGGTTCACCGCCCGAAAGTGTTACTCCTCCACCAGAAGCATCATAAAACATCTTATCTTTCAGCACTTCCTCTACAATATCTTCACATTTCATTGTTTTTCCTATAATTTCAAGTGCGCCACTAATACAGTTTCGGGTACATTCTCCGCACAACATGCACATTTTTCGATTAAAAATATGCGCTTTATCAATAACATGGCACCCCTCTTTGCAGAAGGTTTGGCACCTTCCGCATGATATACATTTTCCTTCATTATAAAAAATTTCAGGATTTGTAGTGCCCGATTCAGGATTATGACACCAAATGCATTTTAAGGGACACCCTTTCATAAAAACCGTGGTGCGAATACCGGGTCCATCGCTTACAGAAAATTTTTGAATGTTAAAAATATTGCATACCATATGTTCACCTATTAAAATTAGTCTGTCATCGTTGTATCGTATTCAATAAAGTTTTGGTGCAGTGGCTCAGCGTCAAGCTCTTCAATACATGAAAGCTCACCGGAAAGATACTGACCTATTGTTTCTATGGCATAATCAATTCTTGCGATTTGGAAACCAAATCTCTGGCAATGAACCTCCCAGCCAAACATTTTGTATTCTCTTCTCCACTGTTTTTGGAATGTTTCATAAAGTTTTTTATAACATTCTCTTACTGTTGGCAAAATCTCTTTCATAATTCTCTCAAGCTCTTTTTTGTCACCTTCGATGTAAGCTTTCCTGAGATTTGTATGAATTTCTGCCTTGTAAGCCGCTGTGCGAAGCACAATTTCTTCAAGTGTAAAATACTCATTCCAGTCGCCGTGTTCTTCAACATATTTTCGAAGTTTATCAGCAGCCTCACGATAGGTTTTCATGGGCTCACCATCATGGAAAACGTCGGGCAGGTTTTCGTTTAAAAACCATTCTTCGCTAACTCTTATGGTTTCAAACACATCAATACGCAAAAGCTTTCTGCCAAGTATCTGATTACCATAAAGTCCAAAGTTCAAGTCATCAGTTGCCTCAAAAATTTCTTTTGGAATTTTTGTTACAAACTCACATATATCCCATGCTCTTTCTTCGCTTGCCTCTCTGCCCGACCAGTGATACTCTGCATAAAGAGCATTTGATGGAAAGCAGAGGAAGAAAGAAGATTCGCATCCACCATTACCCCAAAGTGTGTTTAAAAGCATTTCGGGATTTTCGTCAAGACAAGCCTCAAGAGCAGGAATTGAACAGTCAAACCCAAATTTGTTGTTTGGTGCAAATCCTTCCCAGTTCCAGCCTGAACCGCCAAATGCAATGGGATTTCCGGTTTCCTTGTGGCGCTTTAAAAGGGTGAGATATCTATCCTTATTCTGACCTGAATAATACCAGTACATAAATCTGATATTCTCCGGAATTTTGTCTTTATACTCTTCGGGTAAGTGTGAATTATATGTGTATATTTCTCTCGAATCAGGGTCAGGGAAGAAAAGGTCACTCCATATTATCGGTTTGTAATCGTATTTTGTACAGAGCTTACATACCTTATCAAGATGGTCGAAAATAAGCTCATGCTGGTCGATTACTTCATTGCGATGTTTTTTAAAGTATGTACCCGTACCCACATCTACAGCTTCGTCCATTCCGATATGTATATTGTTACTGCGGAATGCCTTTTTGCAGGTAATCAGCATATCTTCAATGAATTTAAGGCTTTCCTCTGTACCAGGCATAATATTAAATTTTGTATCTTTCACAGGAGCGGATGCAACCCATTCGAGATATTTTTCGAGATGCCCAAGAGTTTGAATGCAGGGTATAACCTCTATGCCAAGTGCATATGCATAATCATCAATTTCACGAAGTTCTTCTACCGTGTATCTGCCTCTTTTGTAGCCAAACCAGGGATACCCTTCTATTTCATAAGTATCCTCAGTGTAAAGCATAAGCATGTTCATACCAAGACAGGCAATCATGTCGAGATATTTTTTAACACTTTCAACTTTCAAAACACCTTCTCTTGACATATCAAGCATTGGACCGCACCACTGAAAGTAAGGATTTTTTTCAATGATAAACTCTTTTTTGCCCTCTGAAAATGCCTTGGAAAACTCTGTTAAAGCTCTGCAAACGGCAGAGGGAGTGTCACCTCCCACTACCGCCTTGCCACCGGAAAGCGATGCTTTCATGCCTTCAGTTTGCGTGAAAGTAATTTCACCTTCATATTCAAAACCTAAAGTTTCAAAAACTTTTTCTTTTAAAAATTCAAAATTCATTTTGATCCTCCTCAGTTGCTTTTGAATTTAAAAATAATCGTAGATGTACATGTACCCCAATCGAAACGTGCAAAAATTCTGCTTGCTTCATTACCATAGTCTTTATACGATTTAATATCTCCCACAGTAGCCATACGCACTTCATCTTTTTCTTCGTCAAATATGTAAAAACCACCCCAGTTTATTTTACAAGTATAGTAGTCTTTGTTTGCGAAGAAGCTGTCGCTGTATGTTTCCTTCCAGCCATATTGAAGCACAAAATGATCATCAATTGCAGTATGAACCGTGCCATTGAAGAATGCATGTTCAGTCTGCCAGTTGTTGTTATAAGGAAGTCCCGTTTCAAAGTCAAGACGTTTATCAATATCATAACAAACCGTGTAACCTATAATTTCTCCAAAAGCATCGAGTGCTACCTGGATAACATCTCCACGTTTAAGACTCCTTCTTCCTGCTGGAAGCGATGCATTATAAACTTCACTGTCTATGGGATAACCGCTATATTGTTCATTATAAAGTCCATAAATCTTTGCACCCAGCTCGCCATCTTCATTTTGATATGATGCAACATAATCAACAAGGAAAAGATTTGATCTTTCCGGTACACTTACTCCTGCTCCGCCTGCTTCAATATAGTTTACGGCAAGCTTTGTGCGATTTACATCATCTTCGTTATATGCTTTAAGTTGCAAAGAATTGCCGTAGTTTGCATAAAGTGTGCTATAGTTTGATACGGAAAACTTTTTGTCTTCCAACACATCATAGTTATTCGGCACATTAAACACAGTAAGACCACTCATGTCAAGATAAATCTTTGCGCCATAAAGACCTGAATATTGTTCAATGGAATACTTTCTGTCCATCTTTCCTGATTTTGAGAAAAGTGTGTATTTATCCTCATATTCACTGTCCATATACTCTGTGTCAATTTCAATGATTTCGTCTTCCGAATTTACACTGTAAGAAATAAGCTGAGGAATAACTCTGTCTTTTACACTTCCGCCATCCAGGTGGTCGCGGTAAAGATTTTGCAAAGCATTTGCATCTTCCTTATTAACACTTTTACCATCAATCTTCAACCTGTCTGCTACATTGTAAATATTGATTTCACCGACGGAATTTAGTATTTTCAATTTGAAATTCTGCGAAAGCCCCTGACCATCTTTGGCACCGTCAATAAGATATCCAAATTCCATTGCTCCTGAAATTTTTGATATAAATACACCTGCTTCACCATTTTTATCAATATAAATGGTGCCCATATCACCCGATGATGGCATTTTACCATTTTTAATAATTGCAGAAGAAGCTTTATAGTACTTACCTTCAAGAGTAAATCCGTTTGCATCTGTTTCGCTTACCAAGCCGCCCGCAGTCTCGTTTGAAACAAAAATTCTTATAAGTGAATCATTTTTTGAAGTCGTAACACTTACAAGCTTATCAGGCTGAAGCGAGTCAAAGTCTGCAGTCGACGAACCATTATAAACTACGATGTCTGATTTTTGTGGGTCAAATGTTACTCTTTTTTCGGTATTATAGTCCTTTATAGAGTAATTATCATAGTAAACATTTTCAAGATAATATACATCATAAATATTTATATGTATTGTTTCGTATTCTCCATTGTTATCGGCATCGACGAGTGTAAGCGAACAATTCTTCTTGTCATCAGCAGTTAATTGTGTAATATCAGCAAATACTCCATTATAAATAAAATCGGCAACACCTGATACCTTGACAGAAACTTCATAATTATCAGAATAATACTTAATTTCATTCATCGAAAAAGATGAAACGTCATCTTTTGAAATTTCAAGAATATTGCATACCTCAGACAATGAAATAAATTTCAAAACATTTTTTCCGTTTTCCTCTGTGTAATATGCATCAACAGACGCACCCAGCGGAATATCCCCCATGACGGATGCATTAAACAAAACCATGTTATCAACAACAATCGCATTCTTTGCACAACCAGCAGTTGATGTAAGGGAGGAATATTCATTAGCCAAAACTAATTTGTTTTTTAATTTGTAAATATTAAAATTAGTTCTTAGGAATGTGTTATTACTTTTTATTATAGCAGAAGGAACATCTCCATATGTTTCTTTTTCTGCCCATGGTATTTCAAGAGAATTTACAACCATTTTCTGTGCACAGCTTTTTGTAAGAGTGCTGCCGCTTATTCCTTTTAAAAGACCTATTCTCTGTGCAACTGCCAAATATCCCGAAGGATATCCACCCTCATATAAAGCCACGTCACCATATCCCAGTAAGCACACAAAAGTTTTTGCAGCCTCCGAAACTGTAAGGGTATCATCGGGATAGAAAAGAAACTCGCTCTTTCCAACCATGGCTTTTGTGCCTGTTATCTGCATAATCTCTTTGAAATATTTGTGCTGTGCACCCACATCCGCAAATTTCATGCTGTAATCTGCCACAGGTGCTTTTGTAAGATGCACAAGATAGTATGCAAATTCGCCTCTTGTAATCGCCTCATCAGACGCACTGGCACCGGGAATTATTGAAAGGGCTGACAACATTTTGGCATCGCTATATGCGTCTTCCGATACTGATACCGCCTCTTGTGCAAAAACCGACATCGAAAAAACAAGCGCCAACGCCATGATAAGTGATATTATTTTTTTCATTTATTTGCACCTGTCCTTTCTAATAATCTTGAAATAATAACTGCACAATGTGCTCTTTGTGCATTATCTTTAGGCTCGAAGTTTTCTCCGTTTCCTTTTACAAGACCAGCACCTGCCATAAAGGAAACTGCCTCTTTTGCATATTCACTTACAAGTGACGAGTCAGAAAACTCTATCTTTTCTTCAAAGGATACACCGATAAGAGAAGCGAGTCTGTAAATAATGAGCGCCATATCTTCTCTTGATATTTTGTCATTTCCACCAAATTCATCCACCGATTTTCCTTTTATAATGCCAAGCTTTGATGCACTTGCAATGTATATATATTCCCATCCCTCTTTGCTTACGTCTTTAAACTCAACCTCTGCCGCCGCATTTTGAAGTCCAAAAGCCGCTACAAGCATTTTAATAAATTCGTTTCTTGTAACAAAGTTTGAAGGATAAAATTTGCCGCTTCCGTCACCTTGCAAAACTCCTTTTGCTTGGAGAGAAGTTATGGCATCGTAAGCCCATGGTACATCCTTTATATCACTAAAAGGTGTAACCTGAGGCACAGGAGTGCTCTGCACAGGTGCCGAGCCGCCTGTGGAGCCGACATGCGAGCCACCACCGCCTCCGGCATTTGGCGCAGATGAGCCATTGTTTCTTTCTTGCTCATATATAACCTCATCTATCGCATTGTTAAAGCCTTTTACGATGTCTTCAATACTTTCGTATGTTTTGCCCAGCATCTTTTTATATATATTTGCAGAATCTGAAACCTTCTTGTAGTCACCATCAAAATCTAATGTAACATTTCCAAAAATGCTCACAGCGTTTTTAATTTCTTGATAGTTTTCGGCCTTTGATGCGAGTGTTAGCACAACTGCTTCCTCATATAATTTTTTATAATTCTCTGCACTTTCAAATTCTTTGCCAACCATTATATCCAGAAAGTAAATTTTCTGCGCTGGTGTAAGATTTTTTGCATATGATGCATCTATGCCAAGATTTTCAGCATTTTCTGAAATGAAAGAAATATACTCTTCCCTTTCGCAATTTTTAACTTTCTCTGAAAAATAAAGTTGATTAAATCTGTTTTTAAATTCAGTCACATCATTTTCTTTATTATTAAAAAAGCTATCGGTTACTGAAGTTTTAAAGCTTTCAGTTAAAGTATAGTCCTTTGGTATAACCGGAAGTTGTTCCGCGTTAAAAAGTTCCCAGAAATATACCACAAACTCTTCTTTTGAAGTTTTTGAATTTAAAGTTTCAATGTTTTGTTTTAAAATTTCCTCATCATAACGAATAAATGAATGTGTAAAAACCTTGCTGCCATTTGTTACTAAAACCAAATAATTTCCAACCGGTGCATCTTCGGGAAACGAAAATGAAAAACTGAATTTTCCGTTTGAATCAGAAATATAGTGGTCATAATAATAAGCCACACCCTCCAGTGCTGAAATATCTCCAAGCTCCGCAGGTGCCACTATGTCAGCAAATTCTGTGCCTTTCAGTAGAAAAAGAGCAAACACATCCGCGTGAGCGGTGCCGAGGGTAAAACTACCCTCGACTCTGCCCGATAAAATATCATAATCGGCTTTTATGGTATCGTCAGCCATAACGCACACGGGAAGGGTTAGCAACAAAAGACAACAAAGAAGCAAAGATATAAGCTTTTTCATATGTCCTCCTTTTTATTAATCAACAAGTGCCACGTCAGCAAAAGGTGTTAAGTTGTTGTCCCATATAAATCCTTTAATCTTGTCGGCTCCAACCTTTGAAACAGCATCGGTTTTTACAGGATATCCGCTTAAATCATTAGCAACAGTAATTGTTTTCATTTCTATATCGAGCATTCTGTCACCTTTGTATGCTGCCAAAATTACATATAATGTTTTTTCTCCTCCTGTAATGTTTGTAACATTAAGATTAAGCGTTACATCATTTCCGATAATTTCAGAAAGCTTACTTACTTTTCTTTCACCTTCATAAACACCTGCATTTTCAAAGTACAAATCTTTGTTGCATGCAACAAAATCAAATGTATATTCACAAAGACTATAAGTTGTTGAATCGCTATAAATTGTGTCATTTGCAGGATATCCCGGAGTCTCTTTTGCAAGCTTTATTGAATATTTATCACCGGCTGTAAGTTGGTTTGCAGGTGTAATTTTTACAGCTTTGTAATATGAGTAACCGTTATTTGTTCCCATTTCGCCATAAAACTCAGCATTATATCCTTCTGCTACACCATTTTTGTAGAATGAAATATAATTTTTCGGATCTACATTTGAAGGCATAGGAAGTTCAAGATCTACAATAAAATACTTAGTATCAGTAAGCATACTTCCGCAAGTAAACTCTTTTCCACTTTCAGAAACAGCTTTTATTCCTTCTATCTTTGCGTATTTAGAACCGTAAATGTAGTCTCTTATATTGTCAATATAAAATTTCTTTCCTGCAGGAGCATCATCAACCGGGAAGTACGGTGTGGCTCTGAATGCTCTTACATAGGTAAAATTACCATCATTTTGTAAGTTGTCAAACAAAATCTGATAACCTGCAATATTAAGCATAGCACGATTTGCATCAGTGTTTACATAAAGTTCAGCATGATACCATCTGCCGCTTTCAATTTCACCATATTTAGCACCGGTTTGTGTGTTTTTAATTTCACCGTTTATAATTCTTACAGGTGGTGTAAATGAAAGAGCACCACCACAGGCAACAGGAGTGCCTATTTCCTGTGCCGAAACGTCTTCTGCATAAAAATCATATGAGAATACACCGTTTCTCCAATAGCTCCAATCTGTTTCATAAAACGCAGCCCCTGTTTCTGCTGATGTTGATGCAGTTGTTTCTAAATAGAAACTGTTACCATGTGCTTCATCCACCTGTGCTTTACCGGTATTAAGTCCTGTTGTATTCAAGAAAGCAACATCTGTTGTATCAAAATCTGCATTAATTATGCTGCCATGACCGCGAAGTATTTCAGGTCTGTATTCAATAGTGATTTCTTTTGTGTATTCATTTCCTCTTGAGTCTGTAACTTTAGCGGATACATTATGTTTGCCAACAGTGAGCGCACCGCTGAAAGTACCATTAGTGGCAGCATTGCCATCAACAGATATGCTTGCATCTGAGATTGCCTCGCCATCTGCATCTTTTCCATAGGCAGAAAGTGTTACATTTTCGTTAAAGTAGAAAACATATTTATCCTGCACGGAGAAGCAAACCTCTGTTGGTGTATTATTTTTAACAATAACCTTTACTTCTGCCGCATCGCTTTGAGCATCATTTGCATCTGTTGCAATCGCTTTAAGTGTATGTTCACCCTCTGTAAGGTTTTGAATTGAAAATCCGTATGGCGCTTCATTTTTTGTTGCAATTTCGTTTTCGCCATCAAAAATTTTAACCGATTTTATAGCATCACCATCTGCGTCGATAGCATTTACACTAAAGTTAACAGCTTCACCTACATTAAATCTTGTTTTATCGCTGATACCACTAATTGTAGCGGTTGGTGCAGTATTATTACCGCTTGTGTTTTCCTCTGTTTTAAATGTAAATGTTGCCGGCGCCGAAACACCTGCTACAGTTTTAACAGCATCTGATGCTGAAACTGTGTAGGTTGTGTTATATACCATATTGTTTTTAAGAGTAAGCTTTACATTTTTAAGGTCAGCATAAGAAACTGTGTAATCTACTCCTTCTGTAAGTGCAGTAGCACCTGCTTTTACGGAAATATTACCTGCATATGTGGAAGTGTCCATAAGGTTGTCTGTACCTGCTGTGAAAGTAAGGTCAATTTCCTTGTCAGAAACTAAAACTGCTTCTCCCTGATGTTTTGCATCTACTGAAACTGCGGGAGCATTTGTAAGAATATCCCAATCCGCTCTGCGTGATTCAAAATCATCAAAATATACTGTTCCTGCACCGCCATATAAGAATATATAATCTTGCCAAGACGATGAAGATATATTTTGGTCTATTACTTTTATTTTATTAAGAACCTTTTCACCGTTGAGATATACCTCTGCCCATACACCGGCACCGTCAACACTGTCATCGATTACGATAGTACATGTATTCCATTTGTCTTTGATGTATGTTGTATTTGTACCATCTGAATATTTAAGTTGATTGCCAAAAACAGTCATGCTTGAATCATTAAAATCTGCTAAAGTAACATCAACTGAACCCGAATTATATCTCCATCCTAATGTTATCTGGGCTCCGTCGCTTGAAGGAACATAATACTTGAATGAGAATGCTGTTTTCATATCCTGATTATATGCATAATATGTATGACCATTAAGCGAAGTTGTAGAATACTGTCTTTTATACTTAAGAACTTTATTCCCCTCTACTCCGGCAGGATCGTTTTCTACAAAAACCTCGAGTCCGCCCCAATCACCGCAGGTGAAATCTATTTTCTCATCTCCACTTCCTAACTGTAATGTGTAATTTTCGTTTGGTTGTAGTGCTTTACCTGTTCCCACTTCAAAATTCTGAAAGTCGTACTTGTACTCAGCCCAGTTGAAAGTAATGGCACTGGTGTTTACACACATAACCGACGCCATCATAACAATGGTAAGAAACATTGCCAAAAGTTTTTTCGCGTTTTTCATAAACTAACAACTCCTTTTTATTATTTTAAGGCTTTCGCCTAAAATTTTGTTTTTTATGCGAAACTTATAGAAAAAGCTCTTTTACTATTTTCGCCTATCTCTTATTATATCTGTCAAATGCATCTTGCTGAAAGGCTACCGCTTCACCAAGTCCAAAAGTTTCGAGCTGCTTGAGATAATCATCATATTTATCAAAGGACTCTCTTCCTGTTATAAATTTGATTGCCATTTCCTGTGCGTATGTGTTAACATTTACCATAATGTCGGCAGATTTCGCACTCTCCTCTTCTTTTACATAAAGCTGAGGTACAATATGGTCGTTCATATTTGTTTTGTTCCATTCTCTCTGTGCCGCTGAAAGCTCGGGCTGTGTGTAATACTGCTCGATGTACCTTACATCCTGGAGCATAGGAATATGGCCATTAAGGGTATATGCGGCTATAGCCTGCGAAACTGTGTATTCGTCCGGATTATTGTGAATAATATCGGTATATTTAGGATAACCTTCTACCATATTATAGCTCACGCCTTCAATACCAAAGCTTGACAGCATTTTACCCTCCTCGGTAAACGCATAATCTATAAGTCTCATTGCAAGCTCGGGGTTTTTACAGTTTTTCGAAATCGCAGTACCACTACCCATTAAAACCTGCGCAGTTATATAGTTATATTCGGCATTCTTCCCCTTTTCTTCTGCGGGGAACTGAACACCCTTAAACGAATATTCGCCAAATTCCTCAGCTGCTTTCAAAAGCGGACCCATGCCTGAGCCTGCCCAAAAACTGCTTGAACCGGCTTTTCCGTTTAGCATTTCGCTCTGAATTTTAGTGGTATCGAGTGTAAGGAAGTCGGGGTGGATAAGTCCTTCTTCATACCATCTGTTAAGTGTCATAAGAAATTCTTTGTAGCCGGGCTGAGAATAGCCGTATTTAATCTCCCCATTATCGTGATACCATTCTTTGTAAAATCCAAAACCAGAAGCGAATGTATCAAGCATTTGGTTAAAGTCGCCCATGTAAGGGTACTGGACACCATTTTCTTTAAAGGCTCTTAAAACCTTTTCCCACTCTTCAATTGTTGTAGGTGCCTCCAATTTGAGCTTTTCAAGCAAATCTCCTCTCAGCACCGGACCGTAGCAAATCTGTAAAAGTCCCGGCTCTAAAAACATTGGAACTGAGTAATACTTTCCGCTGTCGGTTTTAATTTGCTTATCCCATTCCTTCTTTTCACTAAGCATTTTTTTAAGAGCAGGCGCAAATTTATCTATTAAATCACCAATGTCATAAATATATTCATCTGCAATAGCCATTTCAGGTCCGCCGGGGTATGTATTCCAGCTATGCTTTACAAGGTCGGGCAGTTCATCCGAAGCAATTAAAAGCTGTATCTGCTCGGCTCCCTGTCCCTGTACGGGATGGATATACTCTACTTTAACTCCTGTTTCCTCGGAAAGCTTTTTTGCAATCGGTGTATCCCCAAAGTTTTCAAAGGTTGTGCCAAGGTCGGACATATCTTTCCACCATGTGATTGTATCTTCACATTCAATTGGATAGATATCATCACCGTTTAATTTTACCTCCGCTCCCGGATAACCGGATGCGTTTGACACTGCATCTTTGTTCCCACCCGAACAGCCTGAAAGAGAAACAATAGCTGCCAATGCCAACATAAATGCTATGAATTTTTGCTTTTCTTCATTCTATACATCCTTTCTTTTTGGAACAAGTAATAAAAACTTTGTTCGTTTTTTTATTTCAAACACAGGCAGGCTTATGTCTGCCTGTGTTATCAATACTATTTTTGCTTCTGCATTACTTTGATTTCGTTTGTACTATTCCATGTGCCGGTGCTTGTTCTTTCAAAGCAAAGTCTTACATATCTGCCTTTTGCATTGTCAAGGAACACGGTCATATAATCACTTGATGTACCCGTGCTTTCACCATCAAACACCTTTTTCCATTCTTTCTTATCATCTGAAACTTCAATTGTATAGTAATTAATTCTTTCGTCACCAAGATAGAACGAAACGGAAACGGCATCAATTTCTTTGCTTTCACCAAGGTCAAGTAACATTTGTGAATTTCCTTCAACTGCCCAACGTGTAGCAAAGTCATTATCAAATGCATTCACCGCAAAATCGGAACCGTTACCCTCAGGTGTTGCCTCAAAGTTTTTAATTTCGAGTGGGAGCATGTTTTCAGGAAGTCCTATATAAAGCGGAACTTTGATGTTTACCTTTACAGCATAGTAATCAGCAGGATTATTTTCATTTATAACCTTGATTATCGCAGTTCCCGGAAGTGTGTCAGCCTGAATTACATCTGCTCTCCAGCCCTCAAGTGCATCTGCAGATATTTCAGGTATCGGATCATCTCTTTCAATATTGTAATCATAAACAGTATTCGTTTTTGAAAATCCTTGAATAGTTTCACCATTTACACGGATATCAGAAAGTCCGTCTGTCTTTTTAACGTCGTCGGAAACTGTCCACTCTGCTATAGGCTCAAAGTGATTTAAGAAATCAAATTCTTCCTGTGCTGAAAGCTGAACACCACGCATATTGACAGTCAGGTTAAATTCACCAACATTTCCTTTTGCGTTTATTGCAAGCCTCTTAATGTTCTTAAGCTTTGTTATATACTGTGCTTCAGGCTTTGTTTTTTCGCTCATATGCTCGGGTTCTGTAACCTCAAACCTGGCATCAGGGTCGGTGCAGTCAAGTCGCATCATAAGTTGCTTGTTGCCCTGAGTTAAAAGCGCCTCTTTCCCACCCTCGAGTATTTCTATATCCGCGAGAGTGTGCATAAACCACCATATATCGCAGCCATTTTTATTAAGTACAAGTTCGTCACGGATTACTGCCGTTTTTCTGAAATCTGTAAGCATAAAGCCACGTTTTGCGCTTTTTACGTCTTCACTGTAATACACAGGGCTTGTATCAAGCACTGCATAACCTCCGCCTGCCTTCGTCTCACCGCCTGTTTTATAGACAGTTACTCCGTGCACCTGGTCATCAACCCTGTCTTTGGAGTTTACAAGCAGAACGTTATGACCTTCACCGCGGTTTACATAATATGTGTATCGTTGAGGATAATCAAAATAACCGGGATAATTATAATTGTCTCTGCCTAAATCCTCCGCCCATCTCTCGCCAAGTGCGTCAAACACGAAATGTCCTTTATCAAGCTGCTGATGGCCGGCGTTGTTCTCGCCTCCACGATATCCCAGGTAATTTGCTCCTGTATCGTTCCATCTCTCACGCATGGATCCTGCTTCAACATTTCTGAAGTATCCGTCAAGAGGATATTCTGAAACCTCCTCGGCTTTAAAGTCGGGATCATACCTTCTGTCACCAACTGCATAACCGGTGCTTCGCATAAGATTTGTTAATATTGTTGCAAATTCTTTATCTCCGTTTTTCTTTGCAAAATAGTAGGCTGTGCTGATGCCATTCATAAGGCTTGCCCTGTCACCGTCGGAGAAGTTAAAGCCAATGGTTGCCCCCTGCATATAAACAGGAAATGCTCCTGTTTTGTTTATGCTGAAAACATCGTAATAGCCATAGTCTGTTCCAAGTGGCATTTCCAAAAGCTCATAAAAGTTTGCCAGATTTTCAGTGGCATATGCCCAGTAGGGCGGTCCTTCATAATAGCCACCGTCCGGTGCGTAATTTGGAAGGAAGTATTCAATCGCCCTTATTGCCGCCGTAACACACTCCGAATAATACTCGGGGTCGGTTTCAAAGAAAGCCATTACCGGTGCAAGGTACTGCGACTGTATTACACAATTTATATTATCTCTTGCATATTTCACAGCGTAACTTGCCGAAGAATAGCCTGTTAATTCTTTAAAGGCACGCGTCCAATGCTCTATAACAGTTGTTCTTACATAATCTTCTATTTTCTTTCTCTGCTGTGGTGTGAAGTAGTCATAACACCAGTCATATGCCCTTGCAATACCGCTACCGAGACCGCTGCCATTTAAATATGCACGGCGGTGATTTTGATCGGGATTATTATCTATGTAGTACTCAAGCGCTCGCCAAAGCTCATTGGCATACTTTTTATCTTTTGTGAAAAGATAAGCCTGTGCAAGATAGATAAATGAATTTACATCTCCGCTCCACGCTGTATTAAGCTTACTTGTTGATGGCACAAGCTTTATTCCCGGAAGGCCGAAACTTTTATCCGCCAAAGCTATTTGCTCATCGTACCACGCTTTCATATCCGGGTCGGTTTTAACATCTTCAAGTATTTCCGCAACCCTTTCCTTTGTATAGAAAATTCTTGGATGTGCACCATTTATATTCTCATTAAAGTCTTTTATTATCTCTTCCGGCATAGGTTTGTAATATACAAGATAGAAATACATTTCTTCGGCATTTATATAGCTATCCAGTTCTTTTTCGAAGTTTTCCTTGCCTATTGCATAAAACTCATTTGTGCTATCATGAAAGACTGTACCAAAAAGCGAGAAAAAAGCCTTTGCAGGAATGTACATTACTCCGTCTATAAGCATTACTTCTCTCGGCATTGCCTCTTTTACCCCACCTATGTATTTGCTACCAACCGTGAGTGTATATGTTTTGTCTTCTGTTACCACCTTTGTTTCTTTTGGTGAATACAAAACTTCGGCTCCCATTGCTTCGGCTGTGCATCTGACAGGTGCCATCGTGGTATCAATGTACTGAATTAACCGATAAGGCATTTCGTGTCTTTTTCCGCCCCAGCATCCATACTTTGCATCAAGTGCAAAAAGGTTATAGTCACCTATCTTTTCTTCAAGCTCATTACGAAGAGGCGAGGAAGATATCACTTCATTATATCTGTGATAAAAAGCTTCTCTTTCTGCATCTTTGCTTTGAAGGGCATCAGCCTCGTAAAGTGCAAAGTTATCAAAATATGCATCAGAGCCACCAATAACACCATTAAGATAAAAGTTAAACTCTACAAGCCAATTGTATTTTTCGTCATATGTAGCAGTAGCCATGTATTTTTCATCGAAATAAAAGTCAAACTTGTGCTTTGTATTATCAACAACAAAGGCAAGATTATGAAATTCTCCAAGCGGCATGTAAACAGTGGGCTTTCCTCCTATATTAATAAACCCATGTTTGTCAATTTCGAAAAAAGTTAAATAATGCCAGTTTGGATTTGGACCTGCATCTGCTGTGCTACAACTGAATGTTCCATATTCATTAACTTTCAAGTCAAGGCGCATAACATATTTTTGAACATCATAGTTTTTAAAATGTGCAAAAATCAGGCCTGCCTGCGCTCTCTGTCCTTTTTCACCTCCGTGCATATGCATTACATGTCCGTCACGCATTTTTACTTTTTCAAGTTTTGTTCCATCGTCGGTATCTTTGAAAGTTTCCCAGTCACCTCCGGGGGTTGAGTAAGGAAGTTCCGCATCATCATAAACGAACATCCGCTTTACTCCGCTATGTTCTGCAGCCGACACAGGTAACATGCCAACGCACATTATCACTGTAAGCAAAATTGTCAAAATCTTTTTCAATCAAACCACCTCTCATATACATTATACATCATTTTTTTGTGTAAACTGTGATGTAATTAATACAAAATGTTGCATTATCTACAATTTTTTTATAAATTTTGTAAACTGTTACTCAGAATTACCAAAAAAAGTATCTACAAAGAACATCTTAAATGTTTTTCCATTTACGTCAAAAGGAACTTCTCCCGATATTTCATTTATACCCAAAGGAATTTTTTTTCGGATTATTTTAACATCATGTAGTTTTTCATCTTTGTATATTGCCGCTGCTAAAACTGTTTCTTTTTCTGTGCTTTCCTTATTATCCGCAATAAAGCTATACACTATTTTTTCGTTTTCAGCGTCGGTTTTTATAATTATACCATCTTTCCTGTCAAGATTAACCGTGGTGTAATTATCAACAATTATAACTGAATTTGGAATATAACTTCCGAGCAATATATACCCAGGTCTCATAACGCCGCTAAGATTTTCAACATAGTCATTTTCAACTACACATTCGCCATTTATGTATATTGAAATTCTTCGTAACGCACTGTCGAGAAGTATTGCAATTTTATACCACTTACTATTTTCAAAGGTAAATACCTCTTTTTCTTCTCGTATGAGTTTTCCGTTTTGTATAATGTAAGGGTTAATTCTCTCTCCTGCGCATTGAGGTGAAAATATCTCTATACGTCTGTTTTCAAAATCACTACACAAAAAGTCATATTCAACATACACGGCTTCGCGCCACGTATCTCCCCAATCAGTAAGCCCAAATCCCATTGTGTCGCCTGTTATGGTTTCGCTGAAAAAAGATTTTCCGTACCCCGGGTCGGTATCAGTTATGTGAGCATATGCATAATCTGAAGCTGTGCCATATTCAGAGATAAAAAGCGAATCTTTAAAAATTTTGTAAGTCTGCGTTTCACTTTCGTATCTTTCAAAATCTTCAAAATCAAACCTTCGTTCATTTATAACTCTGTATTTTGCTACTACCGAGATGTTTGAATATACTGTGTGTGATTCTCCATATATATCTTTATATTCAGCTTTAATAGTGTGCTCACCATCAGATAGTGCCACACTTTTACCAAAAGGCGGCGACATGAAATTTCCGATAAGCTTTTCGTCAACGTATATATCGGCGCTTTTTACATTAGCTCCTGCAACGGATATATACGCTTTATCAGTAAAAATTTCGCTGTCATTTATAGGGTAAAGTATCGCCTTTTCATCAACTGTAAAGAAAACCTTATCTTCCACAATCGGGTTTTCGTAGTCTTTATCGTAAACACTGTTCCAGTTTTCAATAGGCAAATCTATATTTACAGGCATCATTTTCTCATCAGTAATATCGGTCACCCTCATGCACACATTTATATATACCTTTCCCTCCGCTCCCGAAAGATGCACCATGATTTTTTTGTAAGTGCCGGAAAGGTCAGTAAGCTGTTCTTTAGAAGGTTTTGTATTTTCAGCAAGATGCACAGGCTCCATAATTTCAAACATAGCATCTTCACTTGATGAAAGCTGCATTATGCACCTATGTCTGCCAATTGATAAAACTGCCGTTTTCCCTTCATCTGTAATTTCAATGTTTTCAGCCATGGTATGCATAAACCAGTAAAGCTCATTATTGTCACGAGTGAGAGTTACTTCATCTCGTATAATAGCCTCTTTTCTTCCGTCTGTAAGCATAAAGCCTCTCGTCGCCTTTGTTACATTCTCGCCATAAGCCCCACTTGTATCAAGCACTGCATATGCTCCCATCTCTCCCGAATTGCTACATATCAGTGTGGAATAAGCATCTTTTTTCTGATCTTCATACTTTCCATACGGATTTATAAGAAGAACATTTTGTCCCTCTCCTCTTTTTTTATAATAAAGGTACCTTTTATTACCAAAATACTGGTCATAATCATAATTGTCACTGCCAAGCTCCTCAGCCCATCTCTTTCCATAGGCATCAAACACGAATGTTCCTATATCAAGGTCGCCGTGCCCAATAGAGTTATCACCACCATGATATGCAAGGTATGCCGAGTTGCTTGTCCATCTCTCTCGCATTGAACCTGCTTCAACATCTCTAAAATAGCGGTCAAGCGAAAAACTTTTACCTTCCGCAGATGGAAATGCAGGGTCATACCATCGGTTTCCTATGGGATATCCTGCTTCTCTCATTAAATCTATAATTGTTTTTGCAAATTCTCTATCACCATTTTTTAGTGCAAAATAATATGAAGTCGGCAAATCGCCTATAAGACTTGATCTGTATCCGTCACCAAAATTAAATTGCAATTTATCACCATTCATATAGAGAGGAAATTCACCTGTATTTTTTACATTAAACACATCATACATGCCATAAAGAGTGCCAAATGTACTTTCTGTCGCCTCGAAAAGTTTTACAAGATTTGTTGTGGCATACTCCCAATAAGATGTACCCTCCCAGTACCCGCCATCAGGTGCATAACAGGGTAAAAAATATTCCATCTGTCTAAAAATCGCCGCCATAAGCTTTGAATAAAACTGGGGATTTTTTTCAAAAACAGCCATTGCCGCAACACCTATTTGCGAGGAGAGTACACAGTTTATGTTACTTTGGGATTTGTAAGCATAACTACTGCTTGGGAAGCCTACCATACCCTGATGTGCACGCATCCACGGTTCAAAGGTTGTGTCAAAAAGAAATTTCTCAATTTTATCTTTTTGCTCATTGGTAAAATAATCGTATGCCCAGTCATACGAAAGTGCTATTTGTCTTGCCGCTTCGCTTCCGTTTAAAAACGAGCGACGGTGATTTAAGTCCTCATTTTTTTCCATAAATCCGTTTATCACACGCCAAAGGTCATCAGCCCATTTTCCCTCACCTGTCATCATATATGCAAAGGCAAGCTTGGAAAATGAGGTTATGTCACCAGAATACGATGTATTAAGCTCGCTATCCGATTTTATAAGCTTTATTACATCAAGACCGTAAGATTTTTCTGCGTCATTTATCTGTCTTTGATACCATTCTTTAATATCAGCATCGGTTTTAGCAAGCTCTTTTATTTTATCTACTTTATCTTTTGAATAATAAATTCTTGGATGAACATCTTCGCTTGTTTTCTTAAAATCAGAAAGAACTTGAGATGACCCGGGTCTTTCATACATAAGATAGTAATACATTTCCCTTATGTCAATTCTTTCTGTCAGCAACCCATTAAAATCTCCATCTCCTACTGCTATAAAAGGATATTCCTCACTCAAATACACATTTGCGAATATAGATAAAAATTTATCTGCCTGTGCGTATATTATCCCATCCTTTTTTATAATTGCTAAATCAAAGCTGCTATCGCTCTCCAACGAAAAAGTATAATTTTTTCCATTAAAGCTAACCTGAACACATTTATCATTTGAGCTACTTTCGGCACCAAAAATGTCCGCAGTGCAAATTACCGGTGCCATTAAAATATTATTTTCATATATAAACGGCACTTTGATTTTTTCTCTTTTTCCATTATGATGCACATATGCTGCATCTGCTGCAAACAGGCTGAAATACTCCGCCTGTTTTTCCACTTCATCTGCCATAGGGCACATGCTTACGTTGTTTTTTTTAACTTCGTATGCCGCCTCAATTTCCGAAAAAGATGCCACCGCATCCGCTTCATATACACTAAAATCCGCAATATATAAGTGCGAACCGCCACTTTTGCCTTCAAGTAACAAACTATATTCCGCAAGATAATTATAATTTGAATCAAATGAAAAGTTTCCAATATAACTACCATTTATATACATTTCGTACTTTTTTGCAACAAGGTCTGTAAGAAAGGCATATTCATAAAACTTACCACTTTGTATGGTTGTAATATTTCTCCCTCCAACAGACATAACTCCCGCGCTGTCAAGGCTAAAATAATCAAAAAAGTGCCAGTTTGGATTAGGACCTGCATCAGCAGTAGAATTTACCATTGAGGAAATATTGTCATATCTCATTTTAAATTGAATAACAAAACTCTTACATTCATTTCTTTTTGGCTGGCTTAAATAAAGCATGGCATTAATTTTATCGCCATCTTCTCCGGCATAGATGTGAAAAGAATCCTCACCGTCAATTGTTGTTTTTTCAATATATGTCCCTTCGCTTTGATTAGGAACACTCCAGTCTCCCCTGCCCCTTCCAAAACTGTCTGCATCACCATAGTATATAAAGACATCCTTTACTATCTCTTCTGTTGCAAATAAATTGAAGGGCATGGCGATAAAAGAGATTACCAAAAACATAATAAGTGCAATCTTCCTCATGACCATACCCTCCTTTTTAAAATTCAAACTGATATTTGCCCGAAAAAATCTTTTTTCTTCCCCCGTCCGGGAACACAAATTCTCCTTCAGTGTTTTCAGGAACTTCTATTTCATAAACTGTCTTTGTCTTTTCCTTCTTCCATGATGATACTATTTTCCCATAAGGTGTGTCAATGCTTGCAGATACATAGTCTATTCTTTCATCCGTCTCAGGTGCAATTTCAAACTCCTTATATGCGGCTTTTATGGGTTTTATTCCCGCCATAAAGCTGTACATCCAAAAGCCTATATTACCTAGAGTGGGCTGATTAAATGAATTCATATCGGGATCGCAAAATGTCCCGTCCTCTTTGATTCCGTCCCAGTGTTCCCATATAGTCGTAGCACCCTTCTCAACCGCATAAAGCCATGAAGGACACTTTGTCTGCAATAAAAGCGAATAAGCCGTTTCTTTGTACCCATATTTTGTAAGTTCAGGACATACATCACCGTATCCCAAAATACCTGCACATATTTTGCTATCGTTATTCACTATCATTTTATTAAGCTTTGCTGCCGCCAGTTCAGGATCATCAAAAAGCCCGAACTTAAGACCGAGAGCATAAGCTGTTTGCGTTTTTATTTTGGGGTCTTCATTCCCATCAAGATATACTTTGCGAAATTCCTCTCTTATGTCGTTGTGAAGCTTTTTATACTGTTTTGCTTCTTCTTCATATCCAAGCACTCCGGCAACTTTCGAAGTAATTAGTGCGGAATGCGAAAAATAACCTGTCGCAAGATATCCGTGGTCGGTTGCACCGCTGTATTTATTTATACTTTGGTCTTCATATCCTTCTGCCTGATCTGAGAAAAGGGCTCTGTCATCCATAGCAAGCCAGTCGCCATAGTGTTCGCCTGTGTTCCACAAAAGCTCATTTTCTCCCTGTGCTTTAATATACTCTATCCATTTTTTCATAACAGGGTACTGCCTTTTAAGCAGCTGCTTATCCCCTGAATTTAAGTATATTTCCCAGGGAATTATAGTGCAGGCATCGCCGTATCCGCAGGCAGTATGATTTGCATTAAACTCAGGAACAGTGTCGGGAATCATTCCGTCTTCATACTGATCTGCCGCCATAGTAGCAAGCCATTTTTCATAAAATAGCGGAGATTCAAAGTTTCTAACCGCAGTTCTTGAGAAAAGCTGTGTATCTCCTGTCCAACCGCTCCTCTCATCCCTTTGTGAATTGTCTGTAGGCAAATCAACACTTACACTGCGCTGAGTTCTTACTATATTTTCGTAAAGCTTGTTTACCTTTTCATTTGAACATTCAAAATGACCTATGCGGCGCATATCGGAGTGAATAACTCTTCCAATAAAATTATTAAGTGTAACTTCGCCGGGAAACTCTTTAACTCTTACATATCTAAATCCCATAAATGTAAATCTTGGATGAAAAGTTGTTATCCCGTCTCCGAGAGTGTAAATCACTTCCTGTTTTGCAAACCTTAAATTTTCCGTATAGAAATTCCCGTCTCTGTCAAGTACCTCACCATGATCATATATAACTCTGTCGCCCGCATTGCCTTCGACTGTAAATTCTGCCCAGCCTGTCATATTAACACCAAAATCAATAACCGTTTCACCCTTTGGCGTTTTTATGATTTCTTTAGGTTTTATAATTTCTGTTTCTCTTACCGGCAGTCCCATACCGCAAACAATATGGTCTGTTGTATAGTCTGATACTTTTGCAAAAGGATATTCATTTGTATTTACACTGTAGTCATCATATTTTATTTTTCTTCTGCCGTCACATATTTCACCGTTATATATATCGCTGTATATAACCTCTGAAGGAAGTTCTCTCCATGTACCGTCTGTTACGATTACTTCTCTTTCTCCGTCCTCATAATATAATACAATCTGTGCCGCAAGTGCGCATTTTCTGCCGAAATAAGGCTTTGTTCTATTCTCGTCGCCGTTCCATCTTAGTCGACTTCTGCACCAGCCTTCACCTACTGTAACTCCTATAGCATTTTCTTTTTTTACCATATCGGTAATATCATAGCTTTGAAATTCCAGACGTTTGTTATAGCTGATAAATCCCGGTGCCAGATAATCGTCTCCAACTCTTTTTCCATTTAAATATGCATCATACACACCATATGCTGTGGCATAAAGAAAAGCTTTTTTTATCTTTTTGTGTATCTCAAATTTTTTCTGGAAAACTGCAACTTCTTCATCACTTTCAATAAATTTTGCAACAAAACCGTCGGCTGACATAAGTCCTGTTGTAAATCTGCCTGCTCCTTTTGCATTTTCTCCCTTGTTATCCCACACTTCAACCGAAAAAGTATATTCTGTTTCAGCTCTTAACAAAAGACCTTCACATTCCACCTGAACAGAAGCATCACTTTCAACTCTTCCGCTGTCGTATACTCCATCTATAATAAGTCTGTAGGCTTTCTGAAAAACCCCTTTGTTATCTGACTTTAATTTCCAGAAAAAACCGGGATTAGTGTTATTTAAAAAATTAGGGTTTTCCCTAAAATCACATCTGATGTCGTAAAGCTTTAACATATTTTTCCTCATTTCTTTATAATTTCAAGCCATTTTTTGTATTTCTCAAGCGAAAGCGGAACTTGACCGCTTACATAGTGATTTTTACATACTTTTCCGTCAATTTCCCATTCGATAAGAAAAAGTCTTTTTTCCGAATAATAAATCTTAATCTCTCCGAGTGCCTCACTGCAGTTTTCCGAAACCGAGAAATCCTTTTCAAAAAGCACATCTCCGCTCTCCCCGTCTGTTACTTTTACTTTGCCTTCAACCTTTTGAAGTGTATTATTTGATGCAACCACTTTGCTGTTCCAGCTATTTATTTCATCCATCATAATACAAAATGGCTGTTGACTCTGTTTGATATAATCATAAGCTAATTTTTTTTCAAAATAATAGTCAACTACCGCATCTGACACATTCGGCCATCCGTCAATAAGATTCCACCAAAGAATACCACTTTTTTGTGGACGATTAATTCTCATTCTTTCAATGAAATATTTCATTGCCTCTGCCTGCGAAATCTGTGATGCCAGTATATAATCATCCATATCTTCCGGAACCTCGCCAAAGAGCTGAATAACCTGGTCGGCCACAAGTCTTACCCTGGAATCAACACCTCTCCAATCAGTTGAATGAAGTATATTATTGTCCGTTATAACTGCGGGTTTAATATCATCCTCTTCTAAAAACTTCTCAAGCGACGCTCTGCAAGGCATGCCATGGTATCCACATTCACTAATGAAATGCGCATTGTTTTCACTATAAAAATTGCTTTTAAAATAATCTCTCGGTCCCCACACATGCTGCTCTGCGGGCTGTTTATTTCCATCGGCTTTCAAAAAATCAGATCCAAAATATGGTGAGCTTGGAAGATAAGGTTTCCATGTGTCATGGTTAAATACTGCTCTTTTAAGTATGTCACGAGTTATAATATTTTGATTCGGATCTGCCCATATGCAGTCAAGCATAACGCTGTCACACTCATTATCTCCTGCCCAAAGTGTGATACATGCATGATTACGCAGTTTTTTTATGATAAATATTGCTTCTCTTTCAATTTCCTTTAAAAATTTTTCAGTATGAGGATATCCATTACATGCCATTGAAAAATCCTGCCATACCATGATACCGTGCTCATCACAAAAATCGTAAAATTGGGTGTCTTCATATACGTTTCCGCCCCACATTCTAACCATGTTACACCCAACATCGTCAAGAAAAGCAAGCGCCCCGCCGTATCTTTCCTTGTCACGACTGTGAAAAGCATCAAGCGCAACCCAGTTTGTTCCCATACAAAAAATTTCTTTTCCATTTATCTCAAAAGCAAATTTTCCATTTTCATCATCGGCTACGAAAGAATTTAAAAGCTTTATTGTACGAAGTCCCATTGAGCATTCATACTCCGCTACAACGTTGTCATCGCATATTATTTGTGCTTTAACATTGTAAAGGTTTGCTTCCCCATATCCTTTGGGCCACCAAAGCAGGGGATTTTCTATATTAAGCTCCACTCTTCCGGCATGAGTTTTTAAATCGCTGCAAACTTCGAAGCTGCTGTCTTTACAGCTGCCTTTTATGACTATTTTACTGCCAGGTATTTTTTCATATGGGCAAGCAATTTCATAGCAAAAATGAACCAGCATATTATCGTACTGATACTTTGCGGGTATGTATGTGAACTGTTTAAATTCAAAATTATCCTCTGAAATAAGTTCTACTCCTCGCCATATTCCTGCACTTACGGCTCTTGGAAGAATATCCCATCCATGCATATGAGGCGCTTTTCTCAGTTCGACAGATTTCTGGTGATTATATGGGTTTACTAAAAGTGTTCTTACTGAAAATTCTTCTTCATGTTCACAAAGTACAAATGAATTTATTTTAACGTGAAGAATATTTTTTTCTTTTTTTACGTCATCAATACAAAACTCGTACTCTGTGAGCATATTATCGCTTTCACCGATTTTTTCTCCATTTAAAAAGTATTCTGCTATGCAGTCAACACCGCCAAAGTGAAGGTACGTTTTTTTCGAAAGCATTTCTTTATCAATTTCAAATTCCCTTTCGTACCACCATGCATAAGGTTCAAATTTTTCGCACGCTTTCATGTTACTGCCAAAATATAAGTCTTTTGGCAAAAGTCCTGCAGCAGATAAATCAAGCTCTATGTTACCGGGTACAGTGCAACCTATACACCTTTCCTTTGAAAGCTCCGACGGATTTTTAATATCTTTCTCAAGCTGATTGTAAAAGTACAGTTTCCATTCTCCGCTTAAATTTACTTTTTTCATTTTTTCCTCCAGTTGAATTTTTCTATTGCATTTGAATTTCTTATGTGTTAAAATATCTAAAAAATGTGTAAGGGGTGTAAGCATGCCTGATATTAGACGTTTGTCAGAAGAATTAATAGGACAAAACAAAATTTCATCTGTTAAGAGAGTTATTGATAAAGATTATCCTATTCATTGGCACGAGTATTACGAAATCGAATATATCATTTCCGGTCATGGTACCTATGTTATAAACAATATCGAGTATCCTTTTGGCCCTGGGTCTCTTTTCTTCATGACACCTATAGATTTTGCTTCGCTGATTTACGAGGGCGAACACATTACACTAATCAACATCTCTTTTTCTGAAAGCTGGATAAGCGACAGAATTATAAATTCTATAACGAGCCACGGTTATATAAATAATTATGCAGAAATATTATGCACAAAAATATATGAAGAACTGTCTTCTGTCAAGAAACATTCCTCGCAGTATATTCGCTTTGCACTTGGTTGCATCTTAATTGATGTAATCCGCTCTGTTAAAAGCCACAATGCCGATACCAAGGCTTCTAAAAGCGATATGGTAATCTCTGATATGCTAACATACATCCATGCCCATTTCCGAGAAGATTTAACACTTTGCACGCTTTCCGAGCACATAGGACTGACCCCGAATTACCTAAGTAAACTATTTAACTCTTATATTGGTGTACCATTTAAGTCCTACGTTGTTGATTTAAAACTTAAATATGCAACCACTTTGCTTACTCAAACCAACACATCAGTTACAGACATATGTTATTTATGTGGTTTTAATTCCTTTGCTCACTTTTTGCGCACCTTTAAAGGCAAGTATAACATGTCACCTCTTAAGTACAGGAAGGAACATGGCTACGAAGGCGTTTTTTAAAAAGAAAGTACAACGAATTTGCTCCTGCTAGTTTTATTATATATCTTTTTGCACTTACAAGTGTGATTTTTTATTCAAAAAATGTTGCATTTTCTACAATTTACGCAAAAAGTTTCGAGAGTTAATAACTTTTAAGAAAACATTGACTAAATCGTGTGAATTATAAAGTATTGACAACTCCTTTTTATTCATATTATATCACCGCACGGTGTATTCTATCTGTTTGCAGTGATATAATTTCCGTTGCCAATGACTTTGAATTTTACAATAATACCTCCTTTTCAAGCACAAAACATACCACAGAAGAGAGAGTAAGTCTACGGAGTAATTT